>Ga0307476_10000267_pt1 | contig 46593 bp, 41 predicted proteins | sample atmos_gasesECM2C_2_FD_203314 | JGI IMG/M metagenome (GOLD analysis project Ga0307476, IMG submission 203314) | Hardwood forest soil microbial communities from Morgan-Monroe State Forest, Indiana, United States - atmos_gasesECM2C_05 | ecosystem: Environmental > Terrestrial > Soil > Temperate... | reverse complement strand
GCATTCCCGGCTCACCAAAACTTGAAAGATGCGTCTACTACCGAGTAGAGTACTGTTTCCCTTTTTCTGGGTTCCTTAAGTCCCTCACCACAGGAGTCTGCTTGATGCGTTACGCGTTGACTGTGCTGCTTGCTGTCTGCTGCTTCGGTGCCTTCTCCTACTCTCAAACCGCGGACGAATTGATCGCGAAGAACATCCAGGCCCGGGGAGGGATGGAGAAGATGAAGGCCATCAAAAACTTCCGCCTGACTGGCAAGTTCGATGGTGGCGGGGGCTTCACTGCTTCGATCGGCCAGGAGAATGAGCGACCGAACCTGATTCGGGAGTCCTTCTTACTGCAGGGGATGACGGCCGTCCAGGCTTATGACGGTACATCCGGTTGGCAGATCCAGCCCTTTGGCGGGAAAAAAGATCCAGAGTTGATGGGCGAGGACGACGTGCGCGACCTGCTGCTGGACGCCGACTTTGACGGGCCTCTCGTGGACTACAAAGAAAAAGGCAGCACGGTCGAGTATCTAGGACACGACGTGGTCGATGGCGACGATGCGCTGCGGCTGAAGATAACGCTGAAAAACGGCGACATTATCTATGACTACCTCGACCCGGATACCTTTATCGAGATTCGCAAGGAGATCCAGCAGTTTATCCGGGGCTCGGTGCGGGATCGAGTAGTGGGCCTGGGTTCCTACAAGCCGGTGGCGGGCGTAATGTATCCTTTCTCGATGTCGCAGGGACCGAAGAACAATCCCGATGCGCAAACCGTCACAGTGCAAAAGATGGAAGTGAATGTGACCATCGATCCGGCGGACTTTATGCTGCCCGCTTCATTGAAGACTGAGGAGAAGAAGTCGGGGCTGGTCGGGGTTCACTAATTCGCTCTGGAACAAGGAGTTTCCATGCGTCACACAGCGATGGTTCTGGTTATGACCTCGTGCCTCAGTGTGTTTGCGTCCGGTCAAACTGCGGAAGAACTTGTCAGCAAGAACATCCAGGCCAAGGGCGGGCTCGAAAAGATGAAGGCTGCCAAAACCCGGCTTACGACGGGCAAGGTCAAGAGCGGTGGCCGGCGTCGAGCCATGGTTGCCGCCTTCAAACAAATGAACATGCGCCAGGACTTGGTCCGGCAAAACGTCTCCATACAAGGTATGACCGCGGTGGAGGCGTATGACGGTTCCGCGGGCTGGCAGACTCAGCCTTTTCAGGGACGCAAGGATCCCGAGTTGATGGGCGAGGATAACCTCCGAGACTTGCTTCTAGCCGCCGATTTTGATGGTCCCCTCGTCGATCACGCTGAAAAAGGGAACACCGTCGAATACTTAGGGCATGACATGGTCGACGGCGATGATGCGTTGCGGCTCAAGGTCACCCTGAAGAACGGCGACATCGTTTATTACTATCTCGATCCTGACACTTACCTTGAAATCCGAGAAGAGATTCAGCAGTTTGTCCGGGGTTCGGTGAGGGAGCGGGTGGTTGATCTGGGGTCGTACAAACCGGTGGATGGAGTCATGTATCCTTTCTCCATCGCTGAGGGGTCCAGAAGCAACCCTGGCGCGCAGGTAACGACGATTGAAAAGATTGAAGTGAATGTACCTTTTCAAGATTCTGACTTTGCGCTGCCGGCTTCGCTGAGGACCGAGGAAAAGAAGTCCGGGTTGGTCGGGGTTCACTGATGTAGTTCACTGATTCGCTGGGATCAAGATGAAGAAGACAACGAAAAATCGCTGGCGTGGAAAAGGACTCGTAAACATGAAAGCATTCGCTCGCAATTCTTGGGCAGTGACTGTGTTGTTCGCCGGAACCTCGCTGTTCGCATCTTTGCAGGCTGCGGCGCAAGCGCCATACCGCTTCGACGCGGCGACCGTTTCAGGATTACCTGCGCGAAACATCGGTTCGGCCACCATGAGCGGACGCATCGCCGCGGTGGATGCTGTCGAGGAAGACGGACGCATCACTGTCTTCGTGGGCGCGGCCAGCGGTGGGGTCTGGAAGTCAGTGAACGGGGGCACGACCTACAAGCCGGTGTTCGACCGGGAAGACGTGCAGTCGATTGGCGCGGTGGCGATTGATCCGTCGAATTCGAAGATCGTCTGGGTGGGATCGGGAGAAGCCTGGACGCGGAACAGCGTATCGGTGGGCGACGGCGTGTACAAGTCGACGGATGGCGGGGAGAACTGGACCAACGTCGGCCTGAAGGATAGCGAGCACATCGCCAAGATCCTGGTGAATCCAAACGATGGCAACGACGTGCTGGCTTGTGCGACCGGGCATCTGTGGGACGACAACGACGAGCGCGGAGTGTTTCAGACGACGGACGCCGGCAAGACCTGGAAGAAAGTTCTGGCGGGTGTGAATGGGTCCAGCGGCTGCGCAATGATCGCGCGAAGCAAGCAGGAACCAAAGACCATCTACGCGGCGATGTGGGATTTCAGGCGGCAGGGCTGGACATTCCGTTCGGGAGGTCCGGGTAGCGGGCTGTTCAAGTCGACGGACGGCGGCGCGAACTGGAGCGAAGTCAGCAACGGCAAAGGGCTGCCGTCGAAACCCTGGGGCCGCGTGGCAGTGCAGGTAGCGCCGTCGAAGCCGCAGGTGGTCTATGCCAACATCGAAGCCGAAAAAGGAAGGGGTCTTTACCGGTCGGATGACAGCGGAGCGACGTGGACCAGGCTGGACGCCAGCAACTACATGGTGTGGCGTCCATTTTATTTCGGCAATCTCATCGTCGATCCGAAGAACGAAAACAAGATTTTCAAACCGGATCTCATCTTGCTGCTTAGCAATGATGGCGGGAAAACCTTCAACGTGGTCTCGGGCGGAGCGCATGGCGACTTCCATGACGTGTGGATCAATCCGAAGAATCCGAACGTGGTGATTGCTGGGGATGACGGCGGCTTGTGGCGCAGCGAAGACGGCGGTAACCGCTGGAAGCACCAGATGAACCTGCCGGTTTCGCAGTTCTATCACGTAAGCACGGACAACTCTGATCCCTATCACGTGTACGGCGGCCTGCAGGACAACAGTTCTTGGGTGGGCGATTCGTCGTATCCCGGCAGCGTGAACAACTCGCAATGGGAGAACATGTTCGGCGGCGATGGCTTCTGGATGTTCGAAGACACTTCCGACCCTGACTATATTTATGCCGAGGCGCAGGGCGGCGAGATCGGACGGGTGAATCGCCATACGCATGAAATTCGCGCTCTCAAGCCCTGGCCGAACTATGGCGAAAAGAAGCTGCGGTTCAACTGGAACACGCCGATTCATATGAGTCCCAATGAGAAGGGAACGATTTATATCGGGGCGCAGTACTTGTTCCGCTCGCGCGATCACGGACAGTCGTGGGAGCGCATTTCTCCAGACTTGTCGACGAACGATCCGGAGAAGCAGAAGCAGGAAGAATCTGGTGGCGTGACGATTGATAACTCTTCGGCGGAAATGCACACCACGATCTATTCGATTTCGGAGTCGCCGAAGAACGGTCAGATCATTTGGGTCGGCACCGATGACGGCAATGTACAGGTCACCCGTGACGGGGCAAAGACGTGGACGAACGTGGTAGGGAACGTCAGCGGTCTCGGCAAGAATTCCTGGGTCACGACCATCGAAGCGGGCCGTTTCGATGAAGGCACGGCATATGCCACGTTCGACCGGCACACGTTCGGAGATATGAAGCCGTATGTTTATAAAACCACCGACTACGGCCAGACTTGGACGCAGCTTCCGGCGCAGGAGAGCGGCGTGCGCGGATATGCCCACGTGATCAAGGAAGACACCGTCAGCCCTAATGTTCTTTTCCTGGGTACGGAGTTCGGACTGTGGATTTCGGTGGACGGCGGACAGCGCTGGGCACAATACAAAGGGACGGACTTCCCGGCGGTCGCGGTGGACGATATCGCCGTGCAGGCGCGGGAATCAGACTTAGTGCTGGCGACGCACGGGCGCGGCATCTGGGTCGTGGACGATATCTCGCCGCTACGCGCGCTCACGCCGGAGGTGATGACCAAACAGGCGACGCTGCTGCCGGGACGGCCGTCGATCCAGTATTTTGATGTCTTTGGAGGCTGGCCGGAAGGCGACGAGACTTTCCATGGCCGGAGCCGGCCGGGCGACGCGCAGATCACGTACTACCAAAAAGGCCGTCACATCTTCGGGGATTTGAAGATTGAAATTTTAGACCAGGACGGCAAACTGGTAGATACGGTGGCCGGGAGCAAGCATCGCGGGCTGAACCGCGCCGGCTGGGGAATGCGAGTGCGGCCACCAGCGGTTGCTCCGGCGGCATCGGCTCTGTTTGAAGCGGCACAGGGTCCGCGCGTGCTGCCGGGCACATACACGGTGAAGCTGACCAAGGGAGATCAAACTTACACTGAGCAATTGAATGTTGCCATCGATCCGCGGGCCAAGTACTCGCTGGAGGAGCGCAAGGCGGAGTTCGATCTTTCGATGAAGGTTTACAAAGAGCTTGAGCACATGACTTATGGCGTGGCCGCGATCGAAGGGGTGCGCGACGGGGCCAACGCGCGGGCGGCGAAGGTGGCAGAGAAAGATCCGTTGCGCAAGCAACTGCAGCAGCTCGCTGCGGATTGCGACGCGATACGGTCGAAGATCGTAGCCACCAAAGAAGGAGGAATGATTACCGGCGAAGAGCGCATCCGCGAACTGTTGGGGCAACTTTATGGTGCAGTGACCGGATACGACGGCAAACCCACGGATTACCAGGTGGCGAGGACCGAGTCGCTGGGTCATGAGCTGCAAGATGTGATCGACGACTTCCAAAAGCTAACGCAGAAAGAACTGCCGGGCATTAATGCCGGCTTGAAAAAGAAGAAACTGGAAGCTATCACCGTGCTGGCTGAGGCGGACTGGCAAAAGAAGAAAGATGCTTCTGCGGTCGCTGCCGGCGCAGGAATGCGAGCGGCAGAAGGCCAGATGCGGGAGATGGATTAGGGCTTTTGTGGCTAACTGAGAGCGCACAATGAAGGTTGGCAGCCGATGGGTTCTGTGGTAGGATTTTCCTACCGGCGATGGCCACCCACAATTCCACTCTCGAATACCTGGCGACGACCAAGATCGGCGAGAAAGGGCAGCTTACAGTTCCCAAGCAGTTCCGCGAGGATCTTGGGTTGGGAAATGGCGCGCCGTTCGCGGTGTTGCGTTTGGGGGATGGCCTGATCCTTTTGCCGGAGCAGCAGCGCTTTGAACATTTGTGCCGCCAAGTGAGTTTGAGCCTGACTGCTGCGGGTCTGAAGCCGGAAGACCTTCTGGCCACGCTTCCTGAGGTCCGCAATCGCGTTTACGCCCGTCGCTACGGCAAAAAGCCCGCAGGTAGCTCCAGGCGGCGCCGTCCTCGCAGCCAGCGCGGGAAGTGACCAGCCGACGTAGAATCCGACTATTCCTGGACTCAAACGTCCTGACCGGGGGAATTGTTTCTCCGTGGGGTCTTGATAAGGCCAGCCTGTCGCTCTGCGCCGCCAGGGTTTGCAAGCTGGTGCTGGCGGAAGTGGTTCGCGATGAAGTGGAGGAAAACCTGCTCCTTCACGCAGAACGCCTACCGTCGCTCGATGCCGATCGGCTGATCGAAGACTATCGCCGGCTTATCAAGTTGACCAACCCAGAACTGGTTCCCTACCCGGATGACGATCTGGTTGGTTCGAGTCAACACCTCATCCGACACGCCGCGGATGTTCCTGTGCTGCTCTCCGCCGTGGCCAGCAAACCCGACTGGCTGCTGACGCACAACACTAAACATTTCACGAAAACCGTCGCGCAAAGAGCTTCGCTGCGCATTGCCACTCCGGCAGAGTTCTTTCGAGCGCTTTCCGCTCTCTTTCACTAACGCTGAACGCGCCCTAGCGCGCCTGGGCGATGAGCTGGGCCACCTTGGACTTCTCGCCCACCGGCTCAACGCACAAGATCTGATTGGGATTGAGATACATGCGGTCGGGCTCGTGCAGCTCTTTGCCGCGCTTGACCAGCACGTTGTTGGACTGCTTGGTCTCTGGATTCGTTTGAGTGACGATGTAGTAGACCTCGGTCAGCACGGGCCGGGGCGTACCGTATCCCTCGAGTTTTCCGAAGTAGGCTGAGCCGTTGGTCAGCAGAACCGCTTGATAAGGAGTGTTGAACGTCACGGCTGGACCGGGCCGGGTGTCTTTCACAAACATGAAGGCAGCGACGATCACGACGATGCCCGCCAGAAACCACACCGCTTGCACTGCGGCACTGCCTTGCTGATTCCTGATCATATTCCTGGCCATAGAAAACTCATCCTTGTGTGTGAGAAATTGTTCTTAGCCAATATGGCCAAGCTGCTTGCGGTGCTACTTGCAGTCGCGTTGCCGGCGGTTGCCTTGCTGCAGATTACGCCCGGTTACCGCGCCCAACAATTGAACGCCGAGGGGGTCCGCCTGATGCAGGAGAACCGTCCTGCAGAGGCCGAGTCGCAATTCCGCCAGGCGTTGCAGGCCGATCCGACCAACGTTAAAGCCGTGACGAATCTCGGAGTTGCGATCTTCAAGCAAGCCAGATTCGCAGAAAGCATACCATTTTTCGAGCAGGCAGTCGCCAGTCGTCCAAAGGAGGCTCCTCTGCACAATGATCTGGCGCAGGCCTATGTGCGCGCGGGGCGGCCGCATGACGCGGTAGCGGAAATGGCGCGCGCCTGCGATCTCGATCCCAGGAACCCAGAGTACCGCAGGTTTCTGGGCGACATGCTTTCGGAGGCACATGACCAGCCGGCAGCGGAGAAACAGCTTCGCCTGGCGGTGAAGCTGGCCCCCAAGAGCGCTGAGAACTGGCTATCGTTGGCCAAGCTGCTGGCCCGCGCCGACCGCAGGGACGAGGCCGCCGAGGCTTATCTGACATCTCTGGGATTAAACAGGTGGCAGCCCGACGCACTACGGGAACTGGGTGAGCTATACCGCTTCGAGGGCGACTTTCCGAAGGCGGAAGAGGCATTTCACAAGGCGATTGCGCTTGATCCGAACAATGCTGCTCTGCACCAGGATTTGGGCAACACACTGCTGAAGGCGGGAGAGAAAGACAAAGCCGAGGCGGAACTACGGCAGAGCGTCAAGCTGGACCCAAGTCTGGGTGCCGCGCATCGAGACCTAGGCTTAGCTTTACGTGAGAAGGGAAGCTCTGAAGAGGCTGTCGAGGAATTGCAGCGCGCGGCGGCGCTGCTGCCCTCCGACAGTTCGGTGCATTACCAGTTAAGCCGGACGCTGCGGCGGGCGGGAAGGCCGGAGGAGGCCGCCAAGGAAGCTGCCCTCAGCGAACAGCTTGGGCGAAAGGAAAAAGAGAGTCAGCAGGTACTGGCGAACGCCAACGAGGGACTGTCTTTGGTGCGCCAGGGCCACGCTCAGGAAGGACTGGCCAAGATCAGAGAAGCATTACAAATGGATCCGGCGAACCTTACCGCGCACTTCGACTATGCCTTGGCGCTGCGTCATCTGGGCCGCTATGACGAGTCGATCTTGCAACTGCAGAAGGTTTTGCAGATGCAGCCGGACATGCCTGCCGCGCACTACCAGATCGGGTGCGACTACTTCAGGAAGGGACAATATCAGGAGGCGGTGGCCTCTTTCCGAAGGGCTGCCGGGCTGATTCCCGGGACAGCGGCGGTCCACAACGGCTTGGGAGTGGCTCTGGCGAAGTCCGGAAACACAGCCGGAGCTGCGGCGGAGCTTGCACTGGCCCAGAAGCTGGAACCGGAGACGGCGCTCTATCGGAAGAACCGGGCATGCGTGGAGAAACCCACGCCGGGCTGCAAGCTGACTCCGTGACCCCGTCCATGATCAGGATTTTCTCTGCGCATGTTTCCTGAGAAGATCGAAAGCCCGAGCCTGAGAAGATCGCAAGCCTGAGTAAAGCGCAAGATTTTGCAACTCGGAAGTGTGAAAATTTTGGCGGCTAAGACTCTATTTTTTTCATACCGGTTTTGATATTGTGCTGTCGGGCAGCGCCCGTGAAGTGCTGCGCCGGCTTCTATCCTCACATCTCCTTCCCCACGGAGATTGGATAGAACCGAATCCGGATATCTGTTTCCATTCAAGCATTAAAGCTAAGAACTTCGCCCTGGCCCGCTGGAGGCGCACCGTGAAGTCACTTCTGGCCGTAAGGATGACTGCGATTCTGCTCGTGGTGACGAGCGTGGGCGGGCTCCGCTCGCAGGCGCAAACGGCCGTCAGCTGGAGCGGCACGAGCGGTGGCAACTGGAACACGGCTTCAGACTGGAACGGAGGAGTCGTTCCCAACAATGGCGGCGGCAAAACCTACAACGTCACTATCAGTCCTGCGACAGGCCAAACGGTAAATCTGAATCTCGGCGTTACTGTCACCGATTTGACCCTTGGCACTGTGTCGGGCGCGTCGGCGACGCTGCAAAGCGTGGCTGGTGATTCGTTGACAATCGCTGCCGCGGGAAACCTGACCATCGACAGCACGGGTATCCTTCGATTCAATACTACGGGCAGCGATATCACCGTCGGCAGCGGCGGCACGCTCACCAATAACGGCACGCTCGATCTCGGGGCGGCCGGAGAAACTTTGAAGGTGACCGGCACGACAACAAATACCTCCAGTGCCACGTTGAGCATCGACGGGGGCAGCGCCGCGAGCTTTACCGGCAATGTGACGAATTCCGGAATGTTCGAGACCGGTCTCTCAGGCGGCAGCAACACGGTCACGGCCACCGGAGCGTTCACCAACAGTGCAGGCGCCACGCTGCAGCTTGAGGGGAGCGGCGACGTGATGAAGGTCAACACGTTGAGCAACTCAGGCACGCTGAACATCGCAACAGGGGCGACTCTGGATATCACCGGAGGCGGCCAGGGTCTCACTGACATTGTGGCAGGGTCAAACCTGGCGCTCGACGGCACCTTGAACGTGGTCAACGGTGCCGTATCCACAAACGGGTTGGCGAACTTGACCACCGTCGCCGGAACTTTGACCCTCAACAACGGGCACACCATAAACGTCACGCCGAGCGGCGGGACCTTGACCATCGTCAGCGAAGGGCTGCTGGAACTGTCGCGCAGCGGCGCAACGACAACCACGCTCTCCATAACCGGCAACGTGAACAATTCCGGAGACTTCACCACCGGCTTTTCAGGTGGCACAAATACGGTGAACATCAGTGGCACCTTGACCAATCACGCCGGCGGTAACGTCGACCTGTATTCGTCCAGCGACGTGGCAAATGTCGACGTGCTGAGCAACTCTGGAACTCTGCAGATCGGCAACAACGCCGGCAGCAAGGCGACCATGAACATCACGGGCGGCGGAAAGGGCATCACGGACGTTGTGGCGGGATCGACGATCCTCCTTTATGGAAACTTGAATGTTGTGAACAGCGGAACAAAGACCAGCGCCCTGGCAGATCTGAACACCGTGGCCGGTAACTTATACCTGATGAACGATCAGACGACCTCGGTGACGCCAAGTAGCGGCACACTGACCATCGCGAGCACTGGGAATTTAGGATTATCCAACAACGCGGCTTCGACCACAGCGCTCTCCATTGCGGGCAACGTGAGCAACAGTGGCAGCTTCGCCACCGGCGTTTCCGGAGGCACAAATACGGTGACCGTAAGCGGCACTTTCACTAATAATTCCGGTGCATTTCTCGATTTGTATGCCGGGGACGGCGGCACTGATTTAGTGAATATCGCCACGCTGAACAACAAAGGTACGGTGACCCTCCACGAACCTGGGGCAACGCTGGATATCACCGGCACTGGCACCCTGACAAATTCCGGGACCGTCAACCTCATTCAGGGGACTTTGAAGTTCAACAGTTCGACCGCGACGCTGACCGGCGGTGGAACCCTGATCCTGGGCAACTCTACCGGCACCGAAACCGGTGTGTTGAAGGTGGGATCCGGCGACACCGGCACCTTGACGATCGCGAGCGGCACCATCACGGGATACGGAAACCTGGGCAGCGGCACTCTGACCCTGGTCAACAAGGGCACAATCGACGCCAACGGGCAGATAACTTCCGGCGCGCTGACTATTCAGCCGGGCAGCGGCGCCATGGCCAACAGCGGAACCCTCGAAGCCACAAATCAAGGCACGCTGATCCTCGAGGGAACTTACAACAACACGGTCGGCAAGATTGAAGCGCTCGGGCAGAGCGGTGGAACCGTTAATGCAACGGTGCAACTGAAAGCTGGAACCGTCATTAACGGCGGCACTCTGACCACGACAACCGTAGGGTCGAACAGCGGGAGCATCGAGGGAACCGGTGCAGTAACGCTGAACGGTGTCACGAACTCCGGGACCTATGCAGTGAATGCAGGAACCACGACAACTCTGAAAGGAACGATCACCAACACGGGGACCATTACGCTGGCCGGGAGCGCTTTGTCCCTGGGAAATAGCGTGACTTTGAACGGCACGGGCAAGGTGATCCTCTCCAACAGCGCCACCAACCTGATTGCGGGAGCGACTACCGGCCTCACGCTGACCAATACCAGCACGATCGAAGGCGGAGGCACGATTTCGAATCTTGGAATCGTGAACACCGGCACGATCGCAGCGAATCAGAGCACCCCGCTGATCATTCTGCCGAGTTCGTCCCATTTGAACAACAAGGGCACGTTGAGTGTTTCGGCAGGCGACACCATGGAGATCGGCACCTTGACTGGAAGTGCACTCTCCAACCTTTCGGGCACTACTCTGACCGGTGGAACGTACAGCGTGAGCGGAACGCTGGAATTCGGCGCCAGCGGCACTAGCGTGGTGACTGACGCGGCTAACATTTCACTCACTGGAACGGGTGCGAAGATCATCGACTTCGCCAGCCAGAACGTGCTGACGGACCTGGCGACTATCAGTTCGACCGGAAGCTTCTCGCTCTCCGGCGGCGCGGCTTTCACCACGGCAGGGAATTTCACCGATAGCGGCGCGCTCACGGTGAATAGCGGAAGCAAGTTCACGGTGATCAGTACCGGCTCGCTCACCAACTTCAGCGGCACAACCCTCAGCGGCGGGACTTACACGGTGGGCGGAACGCTGCTCTTCGCCGGCGTCAATATTGTCACGGATGCGGCCAACATCACGCTCGATGGCGCGGGCGAAATCGAAAACTCGACCACCGGCAAGAGCGGATTGGCGAATCTCGCGACCATCATCTCCGCGGGCAGCTTTACGCTGGGCAGCAAAGCCAACTTCACGACCGCGGGCAACCTCACTGACAACGGCAAGGTCTCGGTCAATAGCGGCAGCACGCTGACTGTCACCGGCAACCTGACCAACTTCAATAGCTCCACCAAAACTCTGACCGGTGGCGCTTACACGGTGGGTGGAACGCTGGAATTCACCGGCGCCAACATCGTGACCAACGCTGCGAATCTGACGATCACGGGAACCACCGCGAAGATTCTGAACGGCACCACCAACGGCCTGGCTAACTTCGCCAACAATACAGGCACGTTCGCCGTGACCGGCAACGGAACGTTCACGACCGGAGCCGCCGCCTTCACCGATTCCGGCGCGGTGACCGTAGCCACGGCCAGCGCCATGACCGTGGGAAGCGGCGACACCTATACCCAGTCAGCTGGAACCACGACAGTGGACGGCATGCTCTCGGCATCCGCAATCAACGTAACCGGCGGAAAGATTTTGGGCGCAGGCAAGTTGAACAGCAGCGTCACTGTGGGCGGCGGTGGAACGGCGCCTACGATCAGTGCTGGCGACAGCGGCAAAGCCGGCCTGCTCGCCATCACGGGTAGCTATACGCAGCTGTCAACTGCGACCATGAACACGTTCATTGGCGGCACAACGGTAGGCACGCAATACAGCCAATTGCAGGTGGGATCGACCGCAAGCCTTGCGGGAACGCTGACGGTCACGCTGGCCAGCGGCTTCACTCCGGCAATAGGAGCGACCTTCACGGTCTTGAAGGCGGGAACCGTGACGGGCACGTTCTCGAATTCGACGGTCGCCATCAATGGCACGGAGCATTTCGCTGTTTCCTACACTTCGACCGGGGTTGTGCTCACTGTGGTTTCCGGCGCAGCCTCGAAAGCAGGCTTGCCGCAATCGAACGCCGCGGCCACCGTCCCTCCGAAGGGGCGGCCTGTCCTGATCAGCGGACTGAAGCATGGCATTGGCGGGACGCTGCGGAACACCAACCATATTAGTGTTGCGGGCGCGGAGAGCTTCCGGTCACGCACAGGTGCGCTTCTAGCTCGTGGGTTCGACTTGAGCAGATTTGAAGGGTCGAATCGCTTGCCTGCGCCGGTGGCGATCTGGCAGCATCTGCCTCCTGTCGCCTCGCCTGTGGCTCAATCACCGCGCAGTGCGGAGCACGTCAGCGAGAGCGCTCGCTCATCTCACAATTGGAATGAGCCGGCGCGCGGCATTTCGGCGCTGCCCACGCACGTGTCGGGAACACTCACACCGCGCGCGCCAGCAAGGATTCTGCAGCCGTTGCTGCCGCGGCTGGGGCGATAAGGCTTCAGTCGCTTGGAAATCGGCCCGGCGACTGGCTACGCTAATTCCAATTCAATCTTCTTCGTAGCAGCATCCAGCTTCACAATCCGGAACTTGCGAATCTGTCCGGCGCGGACGGTTTCCGGCTTGACCTCGCCGGCGGGCGCACCACCCTTCCAGCGCGCCTGCAGCATCGATCCCAGAGAAGACAAATCGGGCTTCGACTGGCCTTTCACGCCAGCTTTCGAGGACGACACTACTGGCTCCGCCGGCGTATTCTTTTCCCCGCCCGCACTCGGCGTATTCATCCGGCATTTGCAATGAATGCCTTCGCCCAGTTCCACGCGCGCGCCTCCATCAGAGACCTCGACCATGCGGCCCGTGACCACATCGCCCTCTTTGTGTTCCGCGATGTATTCATCCAGGCCGCTCGGAAGCAGTTGTTTCATGCTCAGCCGCAACTGCCGTTTCTCCGTATCCACGGCAAGCACTTGAGTCCTGATCTGTTGTCCAAGCTTCAGCATTTCCTGCGGATGATTGATGCGCTTCTCGGCGCTCATCTCGCTGATGTGGATCATCCCCTCAACACCTTCTGAAAGCTGTACGAAAGCACCGAACTTTGTGATGCTCACGACTGGCCCTTCGACCACCGAGCCTGCGGCGAAGCGCTGCGCCACTTCGGCCCATGGATCTCCCAGTGTCTGCTTCAATCCGAGAGAAATGCGACGCTCGCCGGCACTCACGCCCAGAATGACTGCATCAACGATCTCGCCCGGCTTCACCAATGTGCTGGCACTTCGCAACTTCTTTCCCCACGACATCTCGGAAACATGAATCAGCCCTTCAATCCCCGGCTCCAGTTCCACGAACGCTCCGAACTCGAGGACGCGCGTAACGGCGCCACGCACGCGTTCTCCGGTCTTGTACTTTTCCGCCGCAGCACCCCAGGGGTCCGTCTGCAACTGCTTCAGGCCCACGGAAATCCGCCGCTTGCCGGAATCATTCGTGATCTTGAGCACCATTACTTCGACATGCTGCCCCACGGAGAGCACATCAGCCGGCTTCGCAACCCGGCTCCAGGCAAGATCGCCCACGTGCAGCAGAGCGTCCATGCCGCCCAGATCGACGAAAGCACCGTAGTCCATCAGGCTGCGGACCGTGCCACTCACCACATCGCCTTCCTTGATCTCCGAGTACCGGCGCTCCCTCACTGAGCGCTCTTCCTCCTCGGCCACGGCGCGGCGGTCGACTACAACGTCCTCGTCCGTCACATCGAGCTTGATGATGCGGCACAGGATCTCCTGCTCCACCATCTTCTCCATCTCGGCAGCGTCGCGCGCTCCACTGCGCGAGGCCGGCATGAAAGCCCGCACGCCCACATCGACGCTGAGTCCCCCTTTGATCACGCCCGTCACCGTGCCCACAATCGTCGACTTATCGGCAAAGGCCTTCTCCAACGCTGACCAATCTTTTGGCCGCTCGACTTTGGCGCGCGTGAGCTGGTAGTAGCCCTCCGGATCGCGCCCCTTCACTGAAACCGGCAGCTTGTCACCCGGTTTCACACTTTCGCCCGAGCCCTGCAAAGCCGCCAAAGGCAGAATGCCTTCGCTCTTGAACCCGATATCGAGAAAGACCGAGTCACCGGTGACAACAATCACCGTGCCTACGAGTTGCTTGCCGCCGTCTGCGCTCTTGCGCGAATGGCTCTTGTCATATTGCGAAAGGAGGTCGCTGAAGGACTCGCCCGGTTCGGCGGCGGATTCGGCTGTCAGTTGGGATTCTGGATTGCCTGGGTTGGACATGATGAAATCGGGAAGTAATTCAAAGAAAATGGTAGGCACGAGGAGACTCGAACTCCTGACCTCTACCGTGTCAATTTTAAGGTATCACACCTAAAACCCTTTAGCTCCCTTGCTTTTCCGGTTTTCCGATGGGCGAAACACCCCCAAAACAGCTTGGTTTTGGTGACGAATTGGTGACGAATTTTCTGCATCGTCTAGAACCGTCTGCTTCACTAAGCCCGGCACGGGCCAGTTTTCCCCGCTCGGAAAAACCGCGTGCGAGACCTCAGTGTGCGGCTTTAGTAGCTCACGAGAACGGTTCAGAACTGACATCCAGGTCGTGCCAATAACGAATTGGTAACAAGTGTCAGAATAATCCAGCAGGTTCAGACTAGCCAGCATCTATTCGATGATGGCGCTGCAACTGGTGGTTAGTTAACCCTGATCGGCGGAATATCAGTGTTTGGCTCTGCAACCTGGATAGGATAGGTCATCGGAGGCACGCGCGGATCTCGCGACACCCAGACCTCTAAGGTATACGGTCCAGCCGGAACATTCAGATAGTACATTCCTGTCGCGTCCGTGTAAGCGGGGACGGACCTGCCAAGCTCCTGGTTGTAGACCGTAATGGCGAAGCCTGCAGCCGGTGCCCCATTCGAATATATGAGACGGCCACGCAGGACGGAGGCGTTTGCCAACGGAGACAGGAAAAGAAATAACAACATGCCAAGAATCATCGCGCGTATCAAGGAAGTGTGATTTCTCATTAGTGCGGCTCCTGAGTCGTCGGGACAGCGGCAGGAGGGAGCGTTCCTGAAGCGGAATAGGGGGCGACCGGTGGATTTTCTGTTAGCGCAATATGCGCAAATTCTATTTGATGATGCTCCGGATCGACTGTAACGCCGTCCTTTTTCTGAATCATCAGCTTTCGAGGATCGAGAGGTATTGTCACGTATTGAAAGTTGGTATGCCCTATGTTTAGCTTTGGGTATTCTGTCCCTCCTGCCGGAGTAGAAGTAGTCGTAACCCGAATAGTAAAGCCGCCATCGTTATCCCAGTAAATGTGTGGCGGGGACATTGTCACGTCGTTTGGATCTAGACGCATTATGTGGCCACCGTGCGCGTCAGTCACATGACCGGACACTTCCCACACCTCCGCGGATGGAGGCGGCATGATGGTGTTGAGCTTTACGATGATGAAAACAAAAAGCAGAAAATAGCCCGCGAAGGCGCCGCCCAACTTAACCTCAAGACCCTGAAAGGGGCCGCTAACATTTGCCGAGGATGGCAGGGCTTTAAAGAGGAAATATGCGGGTATTATCGGCAGCAGCACAACACTGACGAGGGTCAACAAACCGAGGGGCACACGCACCTCCAGCTATCCGCTTTCCCCCTCTGAAAGCGATTGATGGAGGATACTGCCACGAATACCAGAAGCTGTCAAATAGAATCCGAATATGCAACCTACTGTTTCAATTTTAAGGTATCACACCTAAACCCTTTAGCTCCCTTGCTTTTCCGGTTTTACGAGTGCCAAAAAAGCCCCTGAATGGGCTCGTTTTGGTGACGAATTGGTGACGAGTTCATCTGCACTCCGCCGAGTAACGCTCGGAGGCGATTATCGGTAGGAAGCGGCAGCTAGCCACTGCTTTCAACATGAATCCTGTTGAGCTATTATGGCCGTCACGATGAGTGATGCCGAAACCAATATTCACATTCTGGACGCGGCTTATAAACCGTTTCCCACGTTCGAGGAATGGGCTTCCAAAACCAGTGTCGACACCGTCCGCTGGCAACGGTACAACTCCTCGTTACAGGGTGGTGCGCGATTGCCTCCTGCAGTGTTGGACCGAGCTCGCCAGATTGCCAAACGCGCAGCCGCGCTGGAAACAGGAGCAATCGAGGGACTTTACGAGGTAGATCGAGGCTTCACGTACACCGTGGCATTCGAGATTTCGGCGTGGGAGGCGGCGCTAGGGCAGAAGGGCGAGCAGGTACGGTCATTATTTGAGGCACAGCTGCACGCCTACGACTACGTTCTCGATCTTGCTACCAAGGCGGAGCCAATTTCGGAAGCGGCGATTCGCGCCCTGCATGAGGAAGTCTGCCGCGCTCAGGCAACTTATCGCGTCATGACTGCAGTCGGGCCGCAGGAACAGCCTCTTCCAAAGGGGCAATATAAAGCATTGCCAAACCACGTTCGGACCACGTTCAACGACACCAACCTGCTCCATCATCATTTGAAGCCGGTAGGACGCAAACTCGGGATGCCCTGGCTCAACTGGCACACTCTGCGCCGAACTCACGCCACGCTGCTACAGCACGCGGGAGCGACGCTCAGAGAGGCTCAGGCTCAGTTGGGTCACTCGAAGATGTCAACCACCCTCGAAATTTACACAATCTCGATTCCCGCAGCGCAGCGGAAGGCAGTCGAAAATCTTTCGGATTTGGTGACCAATGGTGACGAGTTGGCCAAACTCGGAGAGAACCTGCCGCTCGCGACTGAGCGGATTCAATGAGATAAATGGTAGGCACGAGGAGACTCGAACTCCTGACCTCTACCGTGTCAAGGTAGCGCTCTAACCAACTGAGCTACGCGCCTACAACAACTTACAGATTATCATGGGAACATTTGGGAACGGAAGCTGCCAAGACCGCCTCAATGAACCTGATTGCGCTGCTCGTCCGTCCGCCGGAATGCCTGTGTGGGTGGATGACTTTTCTGACTCTTGCTCATCGTCCTCTTGATCATGGTCTTGATCATCGCCCGGCATTCTTCCTTGCTTGACTGATTCCAGCACGCAGTCCTTGTGACACTATCCTTGCGTATCCAGCACGGTCCAGTGACGACATAACCGCGGCCGCTGTGCCGCCGGGCGTGGCCGCTTCCTGTAACAAGTCTTCCAGGTGCGAAGTACCTGCGCGCCAGGCGGCAATCCCGTCCGCCAGCGCGTGAGCGGCAGCCACACGCGCGCTCTTGCGGTCGAGTCCAATGGCTTCAGCCGCGTTGATCAGCGTTGCCAGCGCGTGGTAACCGTGACTGCTTGAGAAAGTAACGGTGAAGGCGTCAAACCGATTCTCGGGGATTTCGAGCACTGCGCCGACCAGGGCAAAGAAATTCCTGACTTCCGCGCGAGCCGTGACTGATAGGCCGCGATCAAAAGTCAGCGCCGTCAGTCCTCGGCCGGCGCGGCAGACGGGGCTGGGCATGGCCCGCGCCCATTGCACCGGCGACCGCAAGCCAGTTCGCAGTTTGGAGAGAGGAACACCGGCTGCCAGACTCACCGCTGTCAGCCGCCGGCTGATTGTTCCGATTTGATTCAGCAATCCTCGCACGGAGTCTGGCCGCACCGCGATAATCAGCAGGTGAGCCGATTCCACGGCCCGGTGCAGATCCGGTTCGACGGCGACGCCGTACTTCCGCTTGAGTTTCTGCAGTTTTTCAGGATGCCGGTCATGCACAACGACGGCACGATCGTACCCCGCCAGCCGCAACCCCGCCAGGAGCGCGCTGGTGATACGTCCGCCACCGAGAAAGACGGTGGCCTTCACGAGAGTCCTGAACAGGCCTGATCGGCGGCGTCGACGAGCGTTTGTACATCAGCATCCGTGTGTGCCGTCGAAATAATCCAGTGCAGGCCGTTGGAAGGCGTCATGTAGATGCCACGATCGAGAAGCCGGTGTACAAAGCGCGAATAGAGCTTCGTGTCCACGTATCTGCAGTAGTCGCGGTAGTCATGAATGGCATCGCGCTCAGTGAAATAGATTTGGAACATCGGTCCGAAGCCTTGCACGATTGCTTTCAGCTGGCGTCGGCGAAATACTTCCCGCAGGCCGGCAATAGCGGCGTCGCCAACCGTGTGAAGCTTGCGATACCTGTGTTCGGCGGAGAGCAGATCCATATTGAGCAAATCCAGATTCGCTGCAACGACTTTCATGGTAAGGCGGTGCCCATTAAAAGTGCCATAGTGCAGGACCATGTTTTCGCTCCACCGCATGCGCTCCAGGATGGAACGCGGTCCCGCCACGGCTCCCACCGGAAACCCCGCGCCCAGAGCCTTGCCGAAGGTGCTGAGATCCGGCTGCACGCCATAATATTCCTGGCAACCGCCGGGGGCATAGCGGAAGCCGGTGACCACTTCGTCCAGAATCAGCAGCGCACCACAGTCTCGTGTGAGTTGGCGCAGGCGCTGAAGATATCCATCGCGCGGAAGAATACAACCCATGTTGGCCATGATGGGTTCGGTGATCACCGCGGCCAATTCGTGCCCATGCTGCTTCAGCACATCTTCGAGCGCAGACACGTCGTTCCATGGGGCCAGCACCACATCGTCGAACGTTGAAGGTGGGATGCCGTCCGAGTCCGGGATGCGCGCAGGGTTCTCCACGGGGCCCAGTTGCTCCGGCGGATGGCTGTGTGCGTTCAGGAGATAGGGATCGTACCATCCGTGATAGTGCCCTTCGAACTTCAAGAATTTACGCCGGCCGGTATGGGCGCGGGCCAGGCGTAAGGCGAGCATGGTTGCCTCGCTGCCCGTGTTGGTAAAACGCACCACTTCGGCTGATGGCACCATGCGGCGAAAACGTTCTGCGGCCTCTACTTCCGCGGAAGTCGCGGCGGCGAAGTGGGAGCCTTCCGCCATCGCCTCGGAAGCCGTTTTGACCAGGGTCGGGTGAGCGTGCCCCTGGATGAGAGCGCCGAACGACATCATGAAGTCGACGTACTCATTGCCGTCCGCATCCCATACGTGCGACCCCTGGCCGCGTTCTAACATGATCGGGCCAGCGGTATACACGGTCGTGCCGCGCGAGGGCGAGTTCACGCCTTCGACCAGCGATTGCTGAGCACGGTTAAACCACTGGTGGGAACGGGTACGGCTTCGCGTGTGGCTGCTTCGCGTCGTATGCATTGAATTCATATCAGAAATTCGATTCGCGCCGGAGCGTTAGTCCGCGAGCCCGCCGCCGTCTACGACCAAAGCCGCGCCCGTCATGAACGAGGAATCATCCGACGCCAGAAATAATGCCGCCTTCGCGATCTCGTCCGTAGTCCCAATCCGCCCCAGGGGACGGTTGGCGCATCCGGCCAGATAATCCTCCCACTTCAAACCACGCATGCGTGCGTCTTCGGGAAGCATGGGCGTGTCGACGTCGCCGGGGCAGATGCAGTTCACGCGGATGCCTTGCCGTCCGTGGTCGATGGCCATGGCCTTGGTCAACAGCACAACGCCGCCTTTGGACGCGCAATAGGCAACCGCCGCGTCGCCACCTGCAATCCCCCATCCCGAACTATTGTTGATGATGACTCCGCGACGCTGCTCGATCATGTGCGGCAAAACCGCCTTTGACATCAGAAAGGTCCCCTTGAGATTGACATCCATCTGCAGGTCCCACTCTTCCTCGGTGCAGTCGAGAGTGGTGTGCGGGTAGAAAACACCGGCGTTATTGAAGAGAATGTCGAGTCGGGCGAAGACACGGAGCGTCTCATCCACAGCGCGGCGGCATTCCTCCCCTTTGCGCACGTCGGCACGGATGAAAATAGCCTTGCCGCCGCCGTTCGTGATTTTCTCAGCTACCGCGAGGCCGCGCTTTTCGTTGCGGCCCGTGACGGTGACGTTCGCGCCTTCTTTGGCGAAGAGTACCGCCGTGGCTTCTCCGATGCCGGATGTGCCACCGGTGATCAGAGCGACTTTATGTTCCAACCGCATACCTTTAACCCGACCCTGCCAAACCTCCGCCGTCTACAACCAGCGCTGCCCCGGTCACAAACGATGCCGCGTCGCTGGCCAGATACAACGCAGCTCGCGCGATCTCTTCCGGCGTGCCAACGCGACCCAGCGGACGCTTGGCCGATTCGGCGAGAAATCGATCTTCTGCCTCTCCCAATTGCCGCGCTTCGCTTCGCAGCATTGCGGTATCAGTGTCGCCTGGGCAGATGCAGTTTACGCGAATCTTCTGCCGGCCATGATCAATGGCCATGGCCTTGGTCAGCAGTACGACCGCGCCTTTCGACGCGCAATAGGCGACCGCCCGCGGACCTCCCGCCAGGCCCCATCCCGAAGCGGTGTTGATGATCGAGCCGCCTTCTGACTTTGCCATGATAGGGATTACTTCTCGGGACATAAGGAAGACAGATTTTACATTGACGGCCATCACCGCGTCCCAATCTTCCTCGCTGATCTCAACTACCGAGGCTCGGCGGATGATGCCCGCATTGTTGAAGAGTATGTGAATGCCGCCGAATTCCTGGGCGGTGCGTTCGACCACGCGCCGGCAATCTGCGGACCGGGTCACGTCGGCACGTTCAAAGATCGCGCGGCCGCCGGCGATTGAGATTTCGCGGGCGAGCTCCTGGCCTTGTCGCTGGTTCAAGTCAACAATGCCCACTGCCGCGCCCTCGCTGGCAAAGAGCATTGCTGCGGCGCGCCCAATACCGCCAGCGCCCCCTGTAACGAGAGCGGTCTTGCCATAGAGTTGTTTCCCAGACATTATTCCAACCCAGTTCAGCTGGACGATTGGTTCGTTAGTCAGGCCAGCGAAGGAGCCAAGACGACCGTAGGGTGTGCAAGTACCTGAATCTACAGGATCATAAAAACCGCGAGTAGCTTTTGGTCCGCCGCGGATTCCGCGCGCCCATCTGGATTCTCAGCGTCGGCATTGCTTCTCATTATCACATCCACGATTATTACATCCACGCAGCTGGTTCAGATGAGGCTAGGCATATACAGGATTCGACAGGTGGTTTCTACAGGGTGCAATGTAGAGCAATACAGGGTTGCCTCCGTTATCCTTGTGCGGCGCCACTGTATCCACTGATGCGGTAGCGCCATGCTTCGTATGGAAGACAAGATTCGCAGACTCTGCACCCAGCTTCTTGCCGCAAAAGACGACGAAGAGGAATTCAGATCAATTCTCGTCGAACTTCGGGAAGCACTGCACCAGCACATCGAACGCCTTCGAGCGCGCTTTGCCACGTATCCTTTCGTCATTGAACGACGGGTCCGAAATGGGGCACCAGCGACGAGTGGACTACAATGGCTAGCGGAAGCACCGGATTTTCAAATGAACTGTCACATCTGCAACAGGCCCTTAAAGCTCGCGGATGACACGGCTGCGGACGAAGAGGGTAAAGCCGTTCATGAGACCTGCTGTATCAAACTCATGCTCAAGGGCAATTCTCCCGAAACGTCCGCCGCTGATTAGACGCTGCGCCAAGAAAGCTACATATAGAACCGCAAGGGCGAATTGTGGCAATATTCGCTCATCAAGAGGTGGTCCCCTATGTTCTCTATTCGCGTAATTCTATGGACGGTAGCTATGGCATATATCGGATTCATTCTGACCAATCAGGGCCTGCGAACGTTCAACAGCCTTTCAATTACAGAAGCATTCCTCGGAGCTTTAACCGGATTTTTCCTTGCCATCATGTTCACTCTCCGAGAGAGGCGGCGGCAAAGACCCGCCTTCGTCGGGCAGTCCATTGCGCAGATCTTCCCGGACTGGGGCACATCCCACGAAAACCGCGACTCACGTCCGTAGCTGGAAGGTTGAATCTCAACAGGCAGGCTGAGTGCAGATTGATCGTACTTAATCAGTCCGCGTGAAACCCAGTCACGGTTGACGTTATACCGACGGACGCTTACCGCTTGCGGAAAATTTCGAAGATCAGATTGAAGAATTGCACTAGCGTTACCCCGATCGTCACATACACCGCAATCTCCAGCCGGCGACCCGCCTCTTGAGTCCCACGCAGCAGCTCAGCAACGTCTTTCGTGGACTGTTGCAGAGTATCGGCCAACTGCTCAAAGTGTTGGAGCGAAGCCCTCAGTTTGTCTGAGGTCCTCGAAATGGCCAGCGACGCTTCACCGAACTGCTGTCCATTGCGCAGATCAAGCTCAGCCCGGCACGCCGTCCACCACAGACTTCCCGGAGGACTTTCATACATCCGCTGCCGGATCTCCGCATAAGAACGGTTACGCAGCAACTCCACTAGCGCCGACACTTTTTCGGACCCCTGGGCCTGGTCGTTGGCTTGGGTTTCGGAAGCTTTCGCGTCACCGACGATAACCGGCATACAGGCAGCCTATCAGCCAACTCTTGCTGAATTAAAGTGCCCGAAGTGCATATCCGCCCTTCCGTTTCCGCACAGTCTCTCTACTCGTAACGACCTTACCCTTGTCCTTTCAGCCAATCTGCACCTCGGCCTTTCGTGGTGATTCGAGCGCTCCACGCGGAGGGTCAGCTGTCACTAGCAAAAGACCGAATCGCGGTCCCGGTGGAGTCGAGGTCAACTCGCCGTGGACGAGCCGGCCGCCACTGGTGCAAAGCACGAAGGCCGGGGACGGAAGTCCCCCCGGTTTCCGCATTCCCGGCCTTCAATGCATACGGAGCATTGCCCAGCAGCACGCGGCTGCTCCGCCCGCCCCGCTACTTGCACACCTACCCAGCGAGCTTGCCAGGAGGTGTTATTGCGTGCCCACTCGGACTCGTAGCAGCACACCTCGTGTGCGCGCTTCTACGGGTTGACCTTTTGCGACAGCACTGACGACGTGCTTGTGGTAAAGTTCGCGCCGCCCGCATACACCGCAGTGATCGAGTGCGTCCCCTGCGCCAACGTGGAGATAGCGAACGTCGCCTTTCCGCTGTTGAGCGTGCCCGTGCCCAGCGTCGTGCTACCGTCCTTAAACGTGACCGTTGCGGCTGGAGTCCCCGCCCCCGGGGCGGTGACCTTCACAGTGGCAGTGAACGTGACCGTCCCACCGACGGCGGACGGATTCAACGAGGATGTTACCGTAGTTGAAGTAGCTGCCTTGTCGACCACTTGCGACAGCGGGGCCGAGGTACTGGTGATGTAGTTCGAATCGCCGCTGTACACTGCGGTTATCGAGTGCGTCGCCACAGCGAGAGTCGAGGTGGCATACTTCGCCGTGCCTGTTGCGCCTACGGCGACAGTGGCCAGGACGGTGGTTCCGGACTTGAACGTCACGGTGCCACTTGGTATGGGCGTCGCAGTATGCGTGATGGTAGCAGTGAACGTGATGGTTTCGCCGTACTTCGTCGGGTTTGCCGAGGCGTTCACCACTGTGGTCGAGTCGTTTTTCACAACCTGAGTCTGCGCACCCGACACGCTTGCCAGGAAGTAGGTTGAGCCCAGGAAGTCGGCAGTGATCGAGTGACTGCCGACTGCGAGCGCCGAAGTGGAGAATGTTGCCACGCCACCGCTGAGGGCGACCGTGCCCAGGACGGTTGTGCCATCCTTAAAGCTCACGTTTCCTGTCGCCAGCCCCGAAACAGGAGTCACATCAGCCGTGAACGTCACCGACTTCCCAAGGCCTGACGGGCTCCCCGATGACTTGAACGACGTGGTGGTAGTGTCCGTGATCGCGAAGGTGAGGGTTTTAGTGCTCTCTACGTTGCCGGCTTTATCCGTGGCATAGTACTTGACCGTGTTGGCACCATTCGTCCCCACGGCGAAAGGCGCCGAGTAGGCCGTAAGCGTTCCGCCGTTCAGTTGGTAGCTGATACTCTTAACGCCGCTTCCAGTCTGGGGTGTTGCCGTGGATCCAGCGTCGGTCGCGGTGATAGTGACTGTCGCTGTGTTCTTGTAATCCGAACCGCTTAGAATGCCGCTTAGGCTCGCCGTGGCGACGGGAGAAACCGTGTCGTAGCAAAGTGGCCCATAGCTTCCGAACGTGGTTCGGCCCTCATTGTCCCAGCCTTCCACATGGACTGTGTGACAGCCCTGGCTGACGCCGCCCGAGCAGCTGCCGGCCACAAAAGAGAGACATCCGGTCTTGGCGAAAGCGTACTCTGGGCCACGGTAGAAGGAGTTGCCGGAGCCGCCGTGAGGTTCGCTTTGCGGGTCGGCAGGAATGGAATCCCAGCCCTGCGTGAATCCAGCGACGCCAGGTGCAGGTAAACCGCCGCTTCCCGCGTCGGAGAGTGTCCAGTCAACTCGCTGGCTTGTGTGATACCAGGTGCTTTTGGCAGGGCCGGAGAAGCTGAGAGAAGGGTTGCCGTAAGCCGGAATCAATTCCCAGTTGATCCCCCAGGCCAGCTGCATCATATTGGCCGAGCCCCATCCGGTAGCCAGGTCAAAGCCAGGGCCGGCGCACCATGCCGTCAGGTGATTCATCGCGGTAATGTTGTTGGAAGTGCAGCCCTTGGTTATGTCGTAGAAGGGATTGTGAGGCGCACCCGACCCGCCATCAAAATACATGAAAGGATTGGGATTGCCGACCGGTGTGCAATTGTCCGTTCCTGAGCCGCAAATGGGGCCGATGTAGTTCAGGTAGGTGTTCTCCTGGGCAAAGAATCCAGCCAACTCAGGAGCGACGATGCTGGTTCCACCCACGGGGCTTAGCTTCCCGTTGTAATAGTAGTTCTGCCCAATGCCGCCTGCGTTGAGTGCGAGGTCGGGTTCCAGGCGCTTGCTGCCGAGCGCGGCAATAGCCGGGTATTGGCTCTGCCATGAGGGCTGGGACCAGAGCTTGCTTATGCCGCCGCCTCCTCCGCCATCGTTTGTCTGACAAGCTTTTGCACCCGTGCCGCCCGTCCACGCGTTCTCATAGTCCCAATCTCCGTTGGAGTACAACTCGAGCGCCGTGCCACCGGCGGCGACAAAGTTGTTATCGGAGGCAGGGAAATTCACGGAAACCGTGGCGCAGTCGCCGGTTGTTCCTTGATCGTCGGCGTCTCCTATCAGCGTCCAGCCTACTCCCGTCATATTGTTGAAGATGGAGTGAGCAGGCACCTCAAAGGCGGTATATAGAGTTCCAGAGGTGACCTCAGCCCCGCTCCAACTAGTGGACATGACCTTCGCATGGCCGTCAGACAGCATGAAGTTATACAAGTCCAGGAAGGTGCTGACGAGGTTGTTCGCTCCTTCGTAGATATACACATGCGCGGTATCGAGATAGGAACCGTAGCTGTTCGACGTGGCCGTGGAATACTCCGTGTCCAGCGTAGCTTCATCGTCAACTGCAACGCTGGGGCAGCCTGTGGATCCAACCACGCACTCCGATGGCGGAGTGCCGGTGCCGTCGATGTTGTAGGGAGTCCAATTCCAGGCGAAACCATACGTCTTGAAGAAGGTGTTTACATCGCTCTCGTTGAAACCTGCGTACGTGGCCAGGGCGATCGAGGAGACTGCGGGTGAACCGGTAGAGTCGTTATGCACGTTGCAGCAGTGGCTGAACCGCTGCAGGCCGTCCCAGTTATAAGCCTGGGAAGTGAAGATATCCCCAGGGTCGGCATAGCCGTTTGTAAAGCCGGGTCTCGGCGAGGGCAGACCGTTTGCGAGCGCAGCGCGAACAGCGTCCGGGCTCTTTCCGGGATCGCCGTCGCCGTGCGAAGAGATGCCCTCGGCATAGACTGGGCCGGCCACATAATCAGGGCCTTTCGCCTTTCTGGCTTCGGGCATGCCTCCGCGGAGCCGATCGATGCTGTTGAGTCCCAGCACGGCGTAAACGATTCCGTCCAGGTTGGAGGGTAGGACTGGGTCGCGATCGTTGGCAAAGTCAACCTCGTTTCCTAACTGGTAGCTATTGATGTTGACGCCGAAGGCCCGCTCGATCACTGGGACTGGAGCTTCCAAATCAACCAGCAGTCGATTAGCAAAGCGGTTGGTGACGGTGAGGCCCTGGCTCGTCGCCCAGTCCACCACCTTCTGCTCATCCTCGGCCGAGGGCGCAAAGCGGGCATTCCACTCCTCAGGCGTGAGGAACTGGTGGAAGTTGGGCGAACCCTTGGTTTCCAATTCCTGGATGAATTCCTCCTCCTCAGCCATATGCGGGGGTTGCACGGCGAGCACCAGCCGCAGCTTTTGCTGGGGATTGTAGGGGCCAATCATTGTGGCCGTTCCCTCCAGCACCTGAGACGGCGTGTGGCCGGCAAGGGTTACCGAACCTCCGGCCGCCACGGAACTTTGGTCGCCTTCGGCGGAGCTGGGAGCCTGCGCCAATGCTGGCCAGGAAGCAAACACGCACAACGCGACGATCATCAGGAATGGACGTGTCCAGCTGCTGTTCGCGGAACTGGTCGGATGGCAATATCGCATATTCTTCTCCTTAGTGCTTCCCACTTCGCGTGAGGCGGTGTTGTCGAGGCCGAACTTCAGGTTCCAGATGGAACAAAAAGCCGCGACGTACAACGGCTGAATCCCCGCTCATATTAGAAAAGCGGAAAGCACGCGCGAAACGCCTCATCGCCAATGAAAATATTTCGGTCCGGGTGAGTTTAGGTTCCAGGCAGGAGAAAGCTAAGGGACGCCCAAGACCTGGGGAAGACTATGTTCGGCAGTTGTTGACTTGTTAATGTGCAAGAAATTGCAGCCCCAGAGCGAGGTTGGCGGGCTGCTCAAAAGAAGTGCGCCAGTCGGTTAGTACAAGTGAAAGTCGACTTCCACGGCGATTTCCACCGCCACATCGCGCCCGTCCTTCTTGCCAGGCTCGAACTTCCAGTTCTTGACCGACTCGATGGCTTTCTCGTCCAGGCCCATGCCGAGCGCGTTAAGTATGCGGATGTTTGTCGGATGTCCATCGGCGTCCACTACGAGGCCGAGGACGCAATTTCCCTGGTACTTCGCCTTGCGTGCTTCTTCAGAAAATTCAGGGTCGGTTTGATAAATGACGCGCGGCGGTGTCACTCCCTTGCCGATGCGGAAAGTATTGCCGCCACTACCTGCCTCGTCCCCCGGGCCGACTCCCCGCCCGTGTCCCGGGCCGACGCCACCCTCGGAGCCAGGACCGATACCGCCGTATGCCCCCGGACCATTCGACAGAATCACGGCAGAGGATTTTGGGTCGCCAAGGTTTGGCATGTCGGCATTCATGGCCAGCTTGATATCAGGGGGTAGAATCACCGTGGGCTCAACTGGCAACTTGGGAGTTGGATTCCGTATGACTGCGGCCGGTGGCGTGATCTGCCGCATCGAGAACTTCGGCAAACGACCCACCGAAGCCTGCAGCACATCCCCATCACCACCGCCGCCGCCACCACCAGCCTGTGTCTTCGCGGGTTTAAGCGGATAGTCACCAAGATCAATCCACTCGGTGTTGATCTGAGGTTTGAATGTAGCTGGGACCGGATGGGGTATTTTGACGAACGTGACCCCGATGATCAACCCAAGCACCACCACGTGAGCCACAGTTGAACCCAGAGCGCCTTTCTTCCTGTAGTTGTAGAAGCCCCAAAGATCCTTCACCGGGATTGGCTTCGATTCAAGCTTAAGCGGGGGATGTTTCTTTGGAAAAAAGAATTCCCCGGAGCCACGAAAGAGTGACTTCCACAGTGGCTCAAATGTGTCGCTCAGCAGGAGATGAAGTTCCGGCTCGTTGCTAGGGTTCCGATCGACTTCGCCTGACGCCATCCTTCTCCTATCCGGCTCTTCTTGAGGCCGTGTTATTGTCGACGCTCTCCTACACAGAGTGGCGGTCGTTCCCAATAAGTTGCCTACTGAGGCGTAATTTCCTTCTTGATTTCGAGAAACCTGAGAATTGTAGGTCTCTTGCGCTGATGTCGCAGGCTCATTCCCGCAATATCGGGCAAGGGCGTTTTGTCGCGATGCCGTGATGAACCGCGATTGCCAGTTGCCAAGTGCTGCGTGCGGCGGTGACAATCGTTCCATGCCGAAAGACTCTAAGGGGGTTGACGTCAGTTCGGCTGCGCAGGCGCCCGCTCCTTTCTCGCCTGGATCCATGGTGGTTGTGACTCTGGGCAATCCTCGGGACAAATTCTGGGGCATGGTTCTGGCGCTGGCTGCGGAAGGACTCAGCATGAGTGGAATCGAGCTGGCATCGTTCGACGATTTCGTCGTCATGGTCAAAGATGGCGAACCGTTCAGCCCAGCTGTCGTCTTTTTCCCAATGCACCGGATTGAACGCATCGAACTCGACCTGCCCGACGGCGGCTTGCCTTCACTTTCGCAGCGCTTTTCAGCCAGGACCGGCCTCGATCCCGCTGCGCTGTTGGGCCATCCCAAGGTTGGCGGCGCAGATCCGCGTACCCCACCTTCGCGTCCTCCGATTCACTCGACTGAGGACTCGGCATGAAGCTGTCACAAATCTTCACTGCACCCAACCAGCTCACGCTGCTGCGGATGGTTTTCGTTCCGTTTATTGTGATCGAACTCGTCGAGGGCCGCTATTTCTGGGCCTTGATGCTCTTCGTCATCGCCGGATTCAGCGACGGTCTGGACGGCTTGCTGGCCCGCAAGTTGCACCAGCAGACTCTGCTCGGCCAGTATCTTGATCCCATCGCGGACAAGCTCTTACTAAGCACCATGTTTCTGGTGCTGTCTATCCTGCACAAGATTCCGTGGAAGTTTACTGTGCTGGTGTTCAGTCGCGATATTTCCATCCTGGCCGCGAGTGCGGTGCTGTTTGCCATCGCGGGACTGCGCAACTTCCGCCCCAGCATCTTCGGAAAGGCGAACACCTTTTCGCAGATCGCCGCCGTGTTCTTTGTGCTCTTGTTTTCGATAAGGCCGGCGCGATGGGTTTGGATCACGCGCACCGTCTTTTTGCGGGCCACGTTCGCCTTCACCATTCTCTCCGCGCTGCATTATGTTCTCCTCGTGCAACAGCGGCTGCGGTCGCACTCTCACGCTCTGCCGGCGCACACTCCCTCCGACGCGTCCGCCAGTTGACCCTCTTTCCAGCGTACCCCTAGAATTGAAGGTCCTTGTCTGAGCCCGACCATCTCCTATGGCCTTACACCTTTACAACACCATGTCCTCGCAGGTTGAGGAGTTCCATCCGCTCCGCGAGAAGGAAGTGCGGATGTATGCTTGCGGCCCAACCGTCTACGATTACGGGCATATCGGCAACTTCCGAACCTTCATCGCGGTTGACTTGCTGCAGCGATTCCTGCGTCAGTCCGGCTACAAAGTGCGTTACGTGATGAACATCACCGACTTGGACGACAAGATCATCCACAACGCGGCGCGCGCGGGAGTTAGTGTTCAGCAGTACACCGCGAAATACGAGAAGGCATTTGTCGAAGACGCCGCCATGATAGGCATCGAACAACCGGTACTGGTTCGCGCCACGGAACATATTGCCAAGATGGCGGAGTTCGTGGCCCGGCTAGTAGAGAAAGGTTTCGCCTATCGCACCGACGATGGATCTTATTATTTCCGCATCGCAAGCTTTCCGCGCTACGGGAAACTTTCCAAGAAAGACTTCAGCGGAATGCTCGACGGAGCCCGCGTCGACGTTGACGAATACGACAAAGACAGCGCGCGCGACTTCGCCCTATGGAAGGCTCCCAAGCCAGGCGAGGCTTCCTGGGATACGTCGATTGGGCCGGGACGCCCCGGCTGGCATCTGGAGTGCTCGGTGATGTCGATGCAAGAACTGGGCGAGAGTTTTGATCTGCACGCCGGAGGAGAAGACCTGGTCTTCCCGCATCACGAAAACGAGATCGCACAATCCGAGTCGCTGACCGGTAAAACGTTCGCCCGTTTCTGGTTTCATGTGCGCTTCCTGCTGGTCGAAGGCGAGAAGATGTCGAAGAGCCTGGGAAACTTCTACACTTTGCGTGACCTGGTGCTGAAAGGCCATAAGCCTTCGTCGATCCGATACTTGCTCACGTCGGTTCCTTATCGCAAGCAGTTGAATTTTACCTTCGACGGACTGAAGCAGGCGGCGGTCTCAGTGGAACGCTTGCGCAATTTCCGCCAGCGTTTGACCGCGGGCAGTTTTCCCGCTGGCTCCAACCCTGAGATGCAATCGCTCGCCGCTGAGACCATCGACCGCATGCGAACCGCCCTTGACGACGATCTCAACACCGCGCAGGCGCAAGCTGCCATCTTCGAGATGGTGCGCGCCGCCAATTCCGCGTTAGACGCGCGTGGAATCAGGAAAGACGATACAGCGCCGCTGCTCGCAGCCCTGGAGAAGTTTGATGAGATTTTCGCCGTTCTCAAAGACGACGACGGCCCGAAGATGAAGCAAGTGTTCGAATGGGCTTCGACCGAAGGCCGCGATAAAGACGTCAGCGCTGAACTGAAGGAGACAGTTCAGTCGGGTCAATGGTCTGATGCTCAAATCGAGAAGCGGATCGATGATATGAAAGCGGCCCGCAATGCCCGCGACTTTAAGACTTCTGATGCAATACGCGCGGAAACTCAAACCGCTGCCGGGATCATTATCGAACAAACCAAGGACGGCGTGCGCTGGCGCAGGAAGTAGTTCTCGTGAGTGTTAAGCTGACGACTGAAAGCCCGTAGCTCTTATGAAATCCCTCGACGACTACCTTCGTGATGCCGAGCAAGCTCACGGCCATCTCTGCGCCGGACAAGTGCTCGGCGTGCGTCTGGCGATGCTGGGTCTTGAGAAGCTGGGCATCGACGATCCACGGGGCAAAGACCGGAAGCGGCTAGTTACCTTCGTCGAGATCGACCGCTGCGCCACCGATGCTGTGGCCGTCGTCACCGGTTGTCGCCTGGGCAAGCGGGCCTTGAAGTTTCGCGATTGGGGAAAAGTCGCAGCGACTTTTGTCGACGTCAGCACCGGCAGGGCGATCCGCATCGCAGCCAAAGAATCCTCCAAGGCCCTGGCTCGCGAGATGCATCCTGAAATCGCTGACAAGAATCAGCAGCAGATGCTGGCCTACCGTGAAATTACAAATGACGATCTGTTCACCACGCAGTGGGTCAAGGTCGAATTGCCGCCCGAAGAATTTCCTGGATACAAAGGGGAACGCGTGGTATGTGACGCCTGCGGCGAAGGCATCAACTTCCGGAGAGAAGTCCACAGCAAAGATAAAGACAAAGGTGGTAGAGACGAAGATAAGATTCTTTGCCGCGCCTGCGCCGGGGAACGTTACTACGAGCCGATCTAAGCCGCCTGCTCGTACGCGTGTGCGAGGCGCAGGATCGTCGATTCATCGAAATGCTTCCCGAGAATCTGCAAGCCGATCGGCAGCTTCTCTTTCGTCTCGCCGCACGGAATTGAAATACCTGGAATGCCCGCCAAATCTGCCGTCACCGTGTAAATGTCAGCCAGATACATCGCCAGCGGATCGTTCGACTTCTCGCCCAGCCGAAACGCCGCGGTCGGACTCGTCGGCGTTACGATCGCATCGACTTTGCGGAAAGCTTCCTCGAAATCGCGTGCCAGGAGCGTACGCACTTTCTGGGCCTTCAGATAATAAGCGTCATAATAGCCTGCGCTCAGCGCGTAAGTCCCGAGCATGATGCGCCGCTTCACTTCAGCCCCGAAGCCCTCATCGCGGCTGCGGCGATACATCTCCGAGAGCGACTTCACTCCCGCAGCGCGATAGCTGTAGCGCACACCGTCATAACGAGCCAGGTTCGAGGATGCTTCCGCGGTGGCGATCAAGTAATAAGTCGGAATGGCATACGGCGTATGCGGCAACGAAACTGGCACAATCTCGCAGCCCAGACTTTTCAGCTTGTCGATGGCCGACTCAACTGAATCCCGGACTTCATCGTCCAGTCCGTCTCCGAAATACTCTTTGGCCACGCCCAATCTCAGCCCGCGCACGGGTTTGTCGAGTTCGGCGACGTAGTCGGGCACGGGCAGATCGGCCGAGGTTGCATCCATCGGGTCGCGTCCGGCGATCGTGCGCAGCACAATCGCGGAATCCTTCACTGTCTTCGTCAGCGGCCCGATGTGATCGAGCGAAGAAGCAAACGCGATCAGCCCATAACGCGAGACTCGACCGTAGGTCGGCATCAATCCCACTACGCCGCAGAACGAAGCCGGCTGCCGGATCGACCCTCCCGTGTCCGAGCCTAGCGCGACCACAGCCATGTCCGCGGCAACAGCCGCTGCCGAACCGCCCGAAGATCCTCCCGGCACGCGGCTGAGATCACGCGGGTTGTGCACCGGACCAAATGCCGAGTTCTCATTCGAGGAGCCCATGGCAAACTCATCGCAATTCGTTTTACCAAGGATCACTGCGCCCGCCGCTTCCATGCGCGCTGCCGCGGTGCAGTCATAAGGCGGGATGTAGTGCCCCAGACTTTTCGATCCCGCCGTAGTGCGTACGCCGCAGGTCGACATTACATCTTTGATCGCAACCGGCACACCGCCGAGCGGCGGCAACGGCTTGCCCTCGGCAGCCATGCGGTCGATGCGATCCGCCTGCTCCAGCGCGCGCTCTTTGCAAAGAGTGAGGTAAGCGCCGATTTGGCCATCTTCTTTCTGGATACGAGCGTAATGCGTCTCGGCAAGAGCGAGCGCGGTAGTCTTGCGCTCTTGAACGGCGGAACGGGCAGCGTCAATGGTAAGAGAATCCCGCATCACTTAACTGGCCTTCAGTTTGAAGCACCTTTCTTTCGGATCCCAGGCGACTTGGCCGCGATATTTATCCCAAACTGCTCGCCACCTGGCTTGCAGGGCCGCGCTTCCGTGCTTTCTGATGAAACCGTGCAGTTGTTCCCACGACGCGCCGGTATTACCTGGCCCCAGCAGGTCGTTCCAATCCGCGCCCGGCACCGTCGTCTTACCGTCCGGTTCCGTAAATAGATTCGTAAGCAGGCAAAATGCGATATCGCCGATGGCCATGCCCGGCCAGTAGCAAATCAGCGGTTCTCTGGTATTTGCCATACGCCTGTCGGCGATCATGCGTATCAAGACCGGCACGGCCTTAGGCCCTGCTGCAACGATCTGATCCATTACTGAGGATGGAAAATCTTGCAGCCGATTCCCGCTGTCATTGCATATTTGCTCTCCATTGATAACCATGCCAAGTTTCGACAGATCGAATTGGAGCGGGCTCGGGACCGCTGACTGCGCGTGGCACAAAGCCACACCTAGGATGCACAACGCGATGAGACCTATCTTGTTCAAGCTTGGGCTTATCTCTCAATCACTTTCGGCACGCGGAAGAACGTACCATCCGCATCTGGCGCGTTCTCCAGCGCGACTTCCTGCGACAAGGACTTCCGCAGCCCTTCGACAATATCCTCACGACTCGCATACGCAAATCTCTCGCTGCCCTGCTTGGATTCGTCGACGCCGTAACGGTCCGATACCTGCGCCATCGGTTCGACGTTCGATGTATCCAGTTCGTTGAGCCTCTCGATGTAGTCAAGAATAGAGTTCAGATCGCGCACCATGCCGGAGCGCTCCTCCGCCGAAAGCTCCAGGTTGGCCAGATCGGCGACGTAGGCAACATCTTTTTCTGTAACTTTCATCTTCTGCAGCTAGTCTTGAGTGAAGAACACTTCCGAGGAGGACGGATCAGCCCTGCCTGATCACAAACTCGATTCTCTCTATTTTCTGGCCAGCGTAACGATTCAGCGCGGCGAGATAACGTGGCGCCAGGCCCTGCATCTCACGCTTCCATCCAGCGTCCTGAACCTCGACGCGCAGCACCGCATCTGCAAACTCGAGAGCCCGTGTCCGCTCAGCGACGACCGATCCGCAAACCAGGGGCCAGGCAAGCAGCGGGGCTTCGCCCTGCGGCACGCGCCGCAGTGAGTCCAAAACAATTCTCCCCAGTCCCACGCCCGCCTGCTCCACTGTGACCCCTCTCAAGGCAATTCCCAGTGACGAAGTAACCGCCGGAGATTCCGATTCTAGCACTCCAAGTCTCGTGCGCGGAGTTCGGCCGACCAGCTCGCTCATAGAGGAAACTCGCGCCTCACGAACTCGATCGCGGCTTCGCGCGAAAGCAATCGCCCTTCGAGCTGAGCATCTTCTACAGCGTCTAGAATCTCGCGAAACCTCGGCCCCGGCGCATACCCGGAAGCAATCAGGTCGTCGCCCGTGACCAACGCTGCCGGACGAATCTTCTCCGGCGGAATCTCGGCAAGTTTCGCGCGGACAAGCTCATAGGTGCTCAGATTCCCGTGGCTGGCCAGGCTGTCGGCGCGGTGCAATGCGAGATGTTCCTCGAAGCCCGGCAGGCGGAGGAATTTCTTCAAGGTCGACTCCTTCATGCGCGTGACATGTCCAAAGCGCATGTGATTGTCGACCAGGGCGAGCACTTGAGACGCGTCGTGATTCGAGAACCGCAAGCGCTCGCAGATTCCCTCCGCAATCTTGACGCCCACCTCCACGTGATTATCGAACCGGATGCGATCGGGCGCCACGCGGAAGGTCGCAGGCTTACCCACGTCATGCAACAGCGCGCCCCAAGCCAGCGTGGGCGGGCAAGGCTGCGGCAGGTTCTCCAGTAGCAGCAGCGTATGTACAAACACGTCTCCCTCAGGATGAAACTCAGGCGGCTGCGCGACACCCTTCATCAACGAAATCTCAGGAAGCACTTCCTTCAGCAGTCCGCTCTCATCCAACAGGAGAAATGCTCGCCGAGCGTGGCCTTCGGTGAGCATCTTCGTGAGCTCATCGCGAACCCGCTCGCGCGAAACCACTTCAATTTCGTGTGCAAGGCCTTGAATCGCGACCAGCGTCTCCGCTTCGATCGCGTACTCAAAGCGCGCCGCAAACCGCACCGCGCGCAGCATACGCAGTTTGTCTTCTGCAAAACGGCGCCTCGGATCACCAATGGCACGAATGATGCCAGCGTCGAGATCCTTGCGTCCGCCCACAAAGTCGAGCACTTCGCTGCTCACCGGATCGAGCATCATGCCGTTGATGGTAAAGTCGCGGCGCGCGACATCCTCCCGTGGATCCTGGCTGAACCGGACTTCATCAGGACGCCGTCCGTCGGAGTAACCGAGATCGCTGCGGAAGGTCGCCACCTCTACAGCTCGGGTCTTTGAAATCACACTTTCGTCCGAGGGAGTGCGCTGATCCTCAGGCAGCGGCACCAGCACTACTCCAAACTGTGCTCCCACGGCGTAGGTTTCCGGAAAAATCTCCATCACTTGCGCAGGCGTGGCGCTGGTGGCGACGTCGTAGTCGGCGGGTTCGCGCCGCAACAGAAGGTCGCGCACGCATCCGCCCGCGAGATAGGCTTGAAAGCCCTGCTGGCGCAGGGTTTGGATGATGGTGGCAGCAAAATCCTTGGACATTTGGGGACTCAGCCTTCGGCACTCCACGCGGCTCGATAAGACTCTGCCAGGAGCTTCGAGACCGCCGCACGGTCAACCTTCTCCGGCAAGGATGATACCTTCGCGGCGTCTTCACACTCGGCAAATTGTTTCTGAGCCATCGCTATGACTCTGTCCATAGAGTACTTGCCGGTGCGAACGCGGATAAGGAGATCGCGTTCCGGGCGAGGCATAGTGATGCGACCCTCCGTGACGAGTTCCTTGCATTCGTAAAGCAGGCGCAGAGTGTGCATGCCGGCTTTGACGTCGTAACCGTACTTAGCCTCGATTTCGGGCCGCTGGCCTTTCTTGCCGCGGCCTTTCTTGCCAGTCATCCGCTTAAGTTGATCGTCGGCAAATCCCGTGAACTGCTTCGCGCAGGAGCGCGCCACAAAGACATCCTTCTTTGAAACGATTTCGCCCCAGATTGGATTCTCCAGGGCACCTTTCGCAAACAGGAAGTGCAGAGCCGTGGGATTGCCTTTGCATGCCAATCCAGACCACTTTTTGAGCGAATAAAGGGTAATATCAACATCATTCGGACCGTTGCGACGGTCATCACCTGCAGTCGACCAAACAAAGTGAGGCATGGAATCAAGGCCCAAGACCATTTCTGGCGGTTCGATGTACACGCCATAGATATCGAGGTCATCGCTGCCGTGAACCTTCGCTCCGTGCAACTCGGAACCTCCGACAAACAGATGAATCAGGCGTCCGACGAAGGGAAATCCTGACTCCACAACGTGTTTAAGCAGGTCAGCCATAAAGTTCTAATAATATAGTGTCATGCCAGACGCCTACATCCTCGGGATCGAAAGTTCCTGCGACGAAACCGCGGCGGCAGTGGTGCGCTCCGGCGAACAGTTAATCTCGAACGTCGTTGCGTCGCAGATCGCCACGCATCAGCCCTACGGCGGCGTTGTTCCCGAGTTGGCATCGCGTGAGCATCTGCGGGCGATTGTTCCTGTCGTCCGGCAAGCGCTGTCTGAAGCCGATCAAACGTTGAACTCCGTCGACGCTATTGCAGTCACCCAGGGCCCCGGCCTCGCCGGAGCGCTGTTGGTGGGCATCAGCTACGCCAAGGCTCTGGCATTCGCCCTCGACAAGCCACTGATTGCCGTGAACCATCTCGAAGGCCACATCCATGCGGTTCTGCTGGAAGAGCGTCAGAAGGGCAATCACGAGCTGCAATTTCCCGTGCTCGCTTTGGTTGTGTCCGGAGGACACACGCACCTTTACCTGGCTGCGCAGAAGAAACAAGGTTGGACCTACGAAAACATCGGCCACACTCGCGATGATGCTGCCGGTGAGGCTTTCGACAAGGTCGCAAAGCTGCTGGGCCTCGGTTATCCCGGCGGCCCGATCGTCGACCGGCTCGCCCCGCATGGTGATCCGACAGCGGTGAAATTCCTCCCCGCACAAATCAAGCACCGTGATCGCAGGAATCATCGGGGGCAAAAGGAAGCTGAGACCGATCGCCCGCGCTTTGACTTCTCCTACAGCGGCATAAAGACTGCCGTGCTGCGTTACGTGGAGATTCACGACATGCACCGCTCCATCGAGATCCGGCGGCGCGCGTTGGCCCAGATCTCCAAACCGAAACTCGAAGATTACCTGGCGAATTGCGACCGGAAGACTCTCGACCTGGTCGCTTCGTTTCAGCGTGCGATGGTCGAAGACCTGGTTGGCAAAACTCTGGCCGCAGCTCGCGCTTACGACGTGGCTACGCTCTTCGTCACGGGCGGAGTGGCGGCCAACAACGAGTTGCGGGAAACGTTCGAGCGGCAGGGCGCTCAGGATGGACTGCCGGTGTATTTTCCGTCGCGGCCGCTTTCTACCGACAATGCCGCCATGATTGCAGCCGCGGCCTATCCCAAGTTCCTCGCCAAGGATTTTGCAGCCTTGGATTTTTCTGCGGAGGCGGGTCTTCTCTTGCGCTAGTCCGTTTTCGCGTCGCCAGCTAAACGCCTATAACTAAAGATGAAGCTAAGGCCCGACTATTTCCCCGCCTCTCGCCCGTTGCCTTTCCCCATCACCGCATCCAGCGCCTTCTCCAGTTGGTCCTGGATGTCGATGTCTTTGTAGATAGCGAAGTTGGCGCGCTTTTCCGTTTCATCGAAGCCGCTGGCCCGACCGGCAACAATAATGATGGGAATTGTCGCGGTCTCCGGGCTCGTCTTCAGGGCCGTAATCAGTTCGCTGCCCGACATCTTTGGCATCTGCATGTCGGTAACGATCAGGTCCGGGTGCACTCGCTCAAGAATCTGCAACGCCTCCAGGCCGTTGGTGGCAGCCTCCACCGCAAAGCCGCGTTCTTCCAGAAAGCGGCAGACGGTGTACCGGATCAGCATTGAGTCGTCGACCACCAGCGCTACGGCAGGCATGAGTTTGCAACGTGCAGAATGCACGCCCCCGGGCCGCAGACTAGCAGAGCCAGTTCGCCGGGAACAAGGCGGATCGCAGCACGGGGGTTACCACGGTGATCTCAGGCGAGGTTCGCTCTACGATTCCTGGGCTTCGCCGTCGGCGTTTTCCTCGATGCTCATATCCTTGAGCTCGCTCGACTCGAAGACTTCACGGCACTCCAGGCACTCCACAAACTCGGCGTCTTCTTCGCGGCTGACGATTTGCACGCGAGGATGTTTGCAAGGTTGCTTGCCCGCGTTTTGAGGATGCGAGAACGGCTTTGAGGTCATAAATCCGGAAGCCCCGCCCTCCTCAAATGCGTGGGGGGACGGATTCGCGGGAATTTCCCGGTATTTTAGCCCTGCTTCGCAACTTGTCAAGTCCCTTAGCATTGCATCGCGGTGAATTTCTTTCCCGACTCCGACCAGGGCGTTCAAGCTGCCTTCGGTCCCACCACTCGGAATTCCGACCAAAATCATCGCCAAACCGTAAACCATTCAATCGCTGATAGTTACCATTCAATGTTACTTCCAGCCCTTGCCTGTAAGGGCTTGCATAATCTTGGGTTATGGACATAGAATGAATTACGACGGAAAAGGTCGGACTTCTGTTCCCTTCCTTAATGGTGGGGAACTCCGGGTCCTCCAGAAGTTAAGAATGCTCAAACTCACCAAAAAGGCGGACTACGCGCTGATGGCCATGAAGCACCTGGCCGACCACGCTCACGAAGGAACTCGCAGCGCCAGCGCCAAGGACGTCGCGGATTCTTTCGGTATCCCGCCCGAGGCCCTGGCCAAGATTCTTCAGCGCCTCGTTAAGGCCGGCTTGTTGCATTCGCAGCACGGTACCAATGGAGGCTACCGGCTGGCACGCGCGGCGCACACGATTTCGGCCTTCGAAGTAATTCAGGCGATCGACGGCCCATTGTTCATCACCTCCTGTGTCACCGTTCGCGGCGAGTGCGGTCAGAGCGATCGCTGCAACATCCGCGAACCGTTGCGCAAGGTAAATGAGAGCATCGAAGCCGTGCTGAAACGCATCAAGATCTCACATATGCGCGAAGAGCCGGAAGCTACTGAAGGCGTCACGGTTAAGCCGGCCGAACTGGTCACGATTGTTTAACAGGCAACCATAAGACGTTCAAGCATCTAACAAGGTAGGAGAAAGCGATTATGAGCACGGATGTAAAAGTCCCCCAGCAACTTCCAGTCACCCAGCACGCCGCTCCCAAGGGAGTGAAGCTGCCCATCTACATGGACAACCACGCCACCACGCCCATGGATCCCCGTGTGCTGGAGGAGATGCTGCCCTATTTCATGGAAAAGTTCGGCAACGCCGCCAGCCGCAATCACTCCTTCGGCTGGGCTGGCGAAGAAGGCGTGGAGACGGCGCGCGAACGCATCGCCAAGCTGATCGGTGCCACCACCAAAGAAATCATCTTCACCTCAGGCGCCACCGAGAGCGACAACCTTGCCATCAAGGGCGTGGCCGAAATGTACCGCGAGAAGGGCAATCACATTATCACCGCGGTCACCGAGCACAAGGCCGTGCTCGACACCTGCAAGCGCCTCGAGAAGTACGGCTATCGCGTCACCTACATGTCGGTGCAGAAAGATGGTCTGATCGATCTCGAGGACCTGAAGCGCGCCATGGATGACAAGACCATCCTCGTAAGCATCATGGCCGCGAATAACGAGATCGGCGTGGTGCAGCCTATCGCGGAAATCGGCAAGCTCTGCCGCGAGCGCGGCATCATCTTCCACACCGACGCCACACAGGCCATCGGCAAGATTCCGATCGATGTGAACAAGCAGAACATCGACGTGATGTCGATCTCCGCCCATAAAATGTACGGCCCTAAGGGCGTCGGCGCTTTGTACGTCCGCCGCAAGAATCCGCGGGTACAGATTTCCGCCATCATCGACGGAGGCGGCCACGAGCGCGGCATGCGCTCCGGCACCCTCAACGTCGCCGGCATCGTCGGCCTGGGCAAGGCCTGCGCGATCGCCTCGGAAGAAATGTCTCGCGAGGCGGTCCAGCTGGCCAGCCTGCGCGATCGCCTCCGCGACCGCATCATGAACCGTCTCGACGAAACTTACATCAACGGCTCCATGGAGCATCGCCTCCCCGGCAACCTGAATATCAGCTTTGCTTATGTCGAAGGCGAGTCTCTGCTGATGGGCATCAACGACATTGCGGTTTCCAGCGGTTCGGCATGCACCTCCGCGACGCTTGAACCATCTTATGTATTGAAGGCTCTCGGCACCGGCGACGATCTGGCGCACAGTTCGATCCGTTTCGGCATCGGCCGTTTCAACACCGCTGCCGAAGTCGATTACGTGGCCGATCGCGTCATCGAAACCGTCGAGCGCCTGCGCGAACTTTCTCCGCTCTACGAAATGGCGAAGGAAGGCATCAATCTGAAGGATGTGAAGTGGGCAGGAGAGTAAGCGGGATCAGGTTTCAGAGTTTCAAGGTTTCAAAGAGCCGAAACCCTGGAGCCTGGAATCATTGAAACCTTGAGACCTTGAAACATTGAAACGGAGAAAAAAATGTCATACAGCGATAAAGTAATTGATCACTACAACCACCCCCGCAACGTCGGCTCCATGGACAAGAGCAGTGCCGACGTAGGCACCGGCCTGGTCGGCGCACCCGAGTGCGGCGACGTCATGAAGCTGCAGATCAAGGTCAACCGCGACACGAATGTCATTGAAGAAGCCAAGTTCAAGACGTTCGGCTGCGGCTCCGCGATCGCCTCGTCTTCACTGGCCACGGAGTGGGTCAAGGGCAAAACGGTCGACGAAGCTCTCGCCATCAAGAACATGGACATCGTGAAGGAGCTTTCGCTTCCTCCCGTGAAGATCCATTGTTCCGTGCTGGCCGAGGACGCCATCCGCGCCGCGATCAGCGACTGGAAGAAAAAGCAGGAGAGCGCGAAGCCGGTCGCTGCCACGATAGCGCAGTAAGCTTTCGTATGCGGCGAGCACTTGAGAGGGCGCGGCCTCAGCCTCGCTAAAGCGCTCGGGAAGGGCACGACTTCAGTCGTGCCGTAAGCGTTCCCCCTTGATAACGGCTTTAGCCGCTGGGGGGACTGCGGCAGGAATGGGCATGACAACGATAGCCGAACAAACCGCGCAACCTTCGCCAGCCGCTCCGGCCAAGGGCATTCAGGTCACCGACAAAGCCCTGGTCAAGGTGCGCAGCGCGATGGCCAAGGAAGGCATCTCGCCCGAGCAGGGTGGATTGCGCCTGGGCGTGCAGGGCGGCGGCTGTTCCGGTCTGAGCTATAACATCCGCTTCGACACGCAGCCGCGCGAACGCGACCGCATCTTCCAATATGGCGATGTGCGCGTTTTCGTCGATCCGAAGTCGTTTATCTACCTGCACGGCATGATCCTCGATTACCAGGAGACGCTGATGCAGCAGGGATTCGTCTTCGTAAATCCCCAGGCCACGAAGTCGTGCGGCTGCGGCACATCGTTCTCCGCTTGAGGCTTGTGCCTGTGTGGCGCGGGCACTCCCTTCGGCTTCGCTCAGGGCAGGCTCTGTCCGAGAAAGCTCACCACGAAGCTTGCTATTCCAGGCAGCACGCTCGGCTCCAGTAAGGTGCTATTGAAGTTATGACGAACCTAACCACGATCACCGCCAAGGCCGCACCTGAGGAGACTCAATCCTGCTGGTCGTGTGGAACCATGCGCGCCATGCATTTCTGCCAGGCCTGTGGCAAAGTTCAACCTCCGGCGCCGGTGGATTACTTCACTTTCTTTGATCTGCCGCGCAAGTTAGATCTCGATGTCGCCGCTCTGGATAAAGTCTTTTACGAGCTGAGCCGCAAGCTGCATCCCGATCTTAACGCCCAGGCCGGCAGCCAGGAGCAGGCGTGGAGCCTGCAACAGAGTTCTCTGCTCAACGACGCTCATCGCACGTTGAAAGATCCAATCAAGCGCACGCAGTATCTTCTGCGCCTGGAAGGCGTCGAACTGGAAGAGCAATCGAAAACTGCGACCGAGCAGGCCCGCTCCACCGGAGAGGTAAAAAAGCAGATCGTGCCGCCGGAACTGCTCGCCGAGGTCTTCGATCTGAACATGAAGCTCGAAGAACTGCGCACGCAGAAGAAGATGGGCGAAGACGATCCCGCCCTGATCGAAGAAATCGGCAACCAGAAGCATGACCTGGAAGAAAAGCAGGAAGCACTTTTGCACGAGCTTCAGCGCCGTTGGAAGGTTTGGGATGGAATGATCCAGCGGGAATCGAACGGCCAGCCGGTTTCAGAAGAGGAACGTAGGCAAGAACGCGACAAAATGGTGGACGTGCTGAACCGCCGCAACTACATCAGGAATTTGGTTCGAGACGTAAACGAAGTTCTGGAGAGTTGAGCAATTTGGTAATCGGGTAATTTTGTAATTTGCAACCTGAAGGCCCTTAATTTACCAAATTACCCGATTACAAAATTACAAATGGCATCTGATCGCATCGTCGGCATCGACCTCGGCACCACGAACTCTCTCGTGGCCTTCATGCAAGGGGAGAGCCCTGTCGTGATCCCAGGCGACGATGGTTCGAATCTTGTCCCATCGGTCGTCGCGCTCGACGAAAACAATCAGCCGGTAATCGGCAATGCCGCGCGCAAATATCTCACTGAAACGCCCGAGCGCGCTGTCTACTCGATCAAACGCCTGATGGGACGCGGAGTTGAGGACATTCAGGAAGAATTAAAGTTCTTTCCCTTCCGCCTCGCCGAAGACTTGCAAGCCGGAGAAGTCCTGCGCATCAAACTGGGCGAGAAGACATTTACCCCTCCGGAAATTTCTGCGCTCATCCTCCGCCAGCTCAAGCGCAACGCCGAGCGCTTCTTCGGAGCTCCGGTCACGAAAGCCGTCGTCACCGTGCCCGCCTATTTCAACGACGCACAGCGCCAGGCCACCAAAGATGCCGGCCGCATCGCCGGCCTCGAAGTCCTGCGCCTGGTCAACGAGCCCACTGCCGCGTCGCTAGCCTATGGCCTCGACAAAAAGCAAAACGGAATCGTCGCCGTGTACGACCTCGGCGGCGGCACCTTCGACATTTCAATTCTCAAGCTACATGACGGCATCTTCGAAGTCATCTCGACCAACGGCGACACCCATCTCGGCGGCGACGACATCGATAACCTGCTGATCACCATCGCTCTCGACGACACGCTCGGCGACCTGGGACTCGATCTCCGCCGCAACGCCGAAGCTGTGCAAGCTATTCGCAATGCGGTGATTGAAGCCAAAATCGCGCTCTCGTCGCAGCCCTCGGTTAAGCTCGATGTCGGACTCCCCGGCGGCAAGCGCTACCTCCGCGAGATCACGCGCGAGCAGTTCGAACAGCTCATTCAACCCATCATTGACCGCACCGTCGGCCCTTGCAAGCAGGCTCTCAAGGACGCCGGCCTCAAGCCCGAACAGATTGACGAAGTCGTCCTCGTCGGCGGATCCACGCGCATCCCGAAAGTTCGCGCACTTGTGAAAGAACTCTTCCACCGCGAGCCGCATACCGATCTGAATCCCGATGAAGTTGTCGCTCTCGGAGCGGCAGTGCAAGCCAACATTCTAGGCGGCGGCTCCGAAGCCACCGAAAACATGCTGCTGCTCGATGTCACGCCCCTGTCGCTCGGCATCGAAGTCGCAGGCGGCGTCACCGACAAAATCATTCTGCGCAACTCGACCATCCCCGCGTCGGCCACGCAGTTCTACACCACGCAGGTCGACGGTCAGGCCAACGTCGCGATTCATGTTTTGCAAGGCGAGCGCGAACTAGCGAAGGACTGCCGTTCGCTGGCCCGTTTCGATCTCAAAGGTATCCCGGCGATGGCGGCTGGCATGGCGCGCATCGAGGTCAAATTCCTCATCGACGCCAACGGCATCCTCCACGTCTCCGCCCGCGAGCAGCGCAGCGGCAAAGAGGCGGAAATTCAAGTCCAACCCAGCTACGGCCTCACCGACGAGCAAGTCGAGAGCATGATTCTCGACTCTTTCGACAGCGCCGAAGAAGATTTCCGGCAGCGCCAGGTCATCGAAGCGCGCAACGAGGCCGACACCATCCTGGCAGCTCTCGAAAAGGGCAAGAAGAGCCCAGCCTGGGGCCACTTAACCACCGACGAGAAGAAAAAGATTGCGAGAACGGAGAAGGCCCTGATCGCCGTCAAGGCCGAAGATGATTACCAGGCCATCCGCAAAGCCATCGACGCACTCAATCAAGGCACCTCGCGCCTGGCCGAGCTAATGATGGACACCGCCGTCTCCACCGCGCTAAAAGGCAAAACCATGGACGAAGCCGACATGGGCGAGGGCCCCACAGCCCCGCATCCCATGGCGAAAGCAGAATTTCAGTAGCGCCGGCGTCCCGCCGGCTGTCGCGAGGGCGTCTCGCCCTCGCAGCGTAGCAACGAAGCGTAAAGTTTTCGAGGAGCAGTCAATGTCAGAAGAAAAAACACAAGGCGCCGGCACAGCCACTGAAGAAGCTCCCGGCGAAAATACGATCGGCGAGAATACCGTCCAGCTCACGTTCCTGCCCGAAGGCAAGACGGTCCAGTTCGAGCACGGCAAGCTGCCCTACGAAGATCATGGCAAGGAAGAGTCGATTCTCGACGTTGCCTTGAACTTCGGAGTCCCACTCGACCACGCCTGCGGCGGCAATTGCGCCTGCACAACGTGCCACGTCTGGATCAAAGAAGGCGCCGAAAATCTCTCTCCCATGGACGACGACGAAGCCGACCGCCTGGACATGGCCGCCGACTTGCAGTTAAACTCGCGTCTCGGCTGCCAGGTGCAGATCACGAAGCCGGGCAAAGTAGTCGTCGAGATCCCAACCTGGAACCGCAATTACATCTCGGAAGAGCACCACTAAAACTCGGCTTCGGGCTTCGGCTATCGGGCTTCAGCGTATGCAGAATTCGCCGAAGCGAGATAGCTGAAGCCCGAAGCCGCTCTTGAGGAACTCCGCATGCCAAAACCCCTAACCTGGGACGACGCCGAAGACATCGGCATCCTGCTCAGCGAAGTTCATCCCGAAGTCGATCCCCTCACAGTCCGTTTTACTGACTTGCACCGTTACGTCACCCAATTACCCGACTTCAAGGGTGACCCCGGCGCATCGAACGAAGGCAAGCTCGAAGCCATTCAGATGGCATGGCACGAAGAATTCCAGGATCGAACGCAAGGCTAAGCCAAAAGCAAGGATTTGCAAATAAAGGCAAGGATTAGAACAACATAGCAGGCTCCCGCCGCTAAGATTTTACAATTTCGTGACAATTAAACTTCTGCCCCCGCCCTAACATTAAACCCGATACGGTTGTGGCAGGGCTCCCAAAATATTTCGTCCTGGCCATCAACTTCTCTCTCCGTCCAACTGCAAAGGGCACGGCTCTCACCGTGCCCTCTTTTTCTTGCAGAAATTCTCGTTCTTGCTTGATCTCCTACCCCACGACCGCGGGAACCGGCTCTTCCACGCTGGCTTCCCGCAGAAACTTCGCCGCTTCTTCCGGAGGCGTCGGATTAATGTAGAAGCCGGTGCCCCACTCGAATCCCGCCGTCTTGGTCAGCTTCGGCATGAACTCCATGTGCCAGTGATAGTGATCGTTCGTCGGATCCTGCGCCGGCGAAGTGTGAATCACCAGATTGTAAGGCGGATTATCCAGCACCCGGTCTGCCTTGATCAGCAAAGTCTTCAGCGCCTTCGCCAAATTCTCAAACATATGCGACGAAGAATTCTCAAACGCCGATTCATGCTGCTTCGGCAGAATCCAAGTCTCGAACGGAAACCGCGGCGCATAAGGCGCGATGGTCAAAAAGTTCTCGTTCTCCGCCACAACCCGGCTCCCGTTCTCCGTCTCCTGGCGAATAATATCGCAGAACACGCAGCGCTCTTTATAAAGGTAGTACTGTTTCGCGCCTTCCAGTTCTTGGGTGACGTTGATCGGCAGAATCGGCAGCGCGATCAGTTGCGAGTGGGCGTGTTCGAGCGATGCTCCGGCTGCTTCGCCGTGGTTCTTGAACAAGAGGATGTACTTGAAGCGGCGGTCTTTTTTCAGGTCGAGAATGCGGTCGCGAAATGTCCAGAGCACGTCTTCGATTCTCTTCGGAGGAAGCGTGGCTAAGCTGGCGTTGTGGTCGGGCGTTTCGATGATTACTTCGTGAGCGCCGATGCCATTCATGCGGTCGAACATGCCCTCGGCCTGGCGGCTCAGCGTGCCTTCGATCCCCAGAGCCGGAAACTTGTTTGGAACCACTCGCACCGTCCAGCCCGGCGTATCCCGCTGCGAAGCCGGTCCACCGTTCGACCCCGGACGATAAGCCTGAATCTCCGGCGGCGTCTTGCCCTCGTTCCCGTAGCAAAAGGGGCAGAACCCGCCCTTTAGCTTCACGTTCTCCCGGGCGAAGTCGGTAGGACGCTTCGCGCGGTCCGTGGAAATAATCACCCAACGGCCAACGATAGGATCTTTTCTAAGCTCAGGCACTAATGAACCCCTTTTACTAGGATAGGCGAATCTTTTATTTTAAGCCGTCAGGGAGGAATTGCGAAACACTTCTATCTGCGGCTGGATGGCCCTCGACTCTAGATAGTATACGCTGACCACATCGAATCTCCACTGGCACGAAGCTGGAAATCGCCGAAGGTAATCACGCACCACGGCCGCCACCAGCCGGCGCTTGTGCCGATCGACGGCCGCTTCCCCCGGCTTCACATCGCGCGTGGTCCGCGTCTTAACTTCCACGAAGCAAAGAACATCGTCGTCCCATCCAATGAGATCAATCTCTCCGCGGCAGCGGTGCGAGCGGAAGTTTCGCGCCACCATCGTGTAGCCCAGTTTCCGCAGATGAAAGTAAGCCGCCTCTTCTCCCCGCCGCCCAGTGCGATGATGCTCCGCAATTTTCTCGGCTGGCAAAGTATGCTCCGCCAGCCAGTCGAGCGCGCGAAGCAACGCCTGCGTAGCCCTGCCGGAAAAAGTGCGCCCAGAAAGCAAAGAGATCTCCA
>Ga0307476_10000266_pt1 | contig 46660 bp, 48 predicted proteins | sample atmos_gasesECM2C_2_FD_203314 | JGI IMG/M metagenome (GOLD analysis project Ga0307476, IMG submission 203314) | Hardwood forest soil microbial communities from Morgan-Monroe State Forest, Indiana, United States - atmos_gasesECM2C_05 | ecosystem: Environmental > Terrestrial > Soil > Temperate... | reverse complement strand
CCCCGGAGTTGGCGCAGGAGGCCGTGCATGTCCGTTTGCACGAGCTCAAAGTGTTGCGACCCCGCCAGTGGGGCGGGTGTTGGTTGAGCGGTGTCTTATGGGAGCAATTGCGGCTGGATGATTTCTGAAGAGGGCGGCTGGGGGTGAGCCGCGAAGGAACCGACTGGCTCGACATACTGAAGACGCTGGTGAGTTATCGGCTGATCTCGCCGGGCAGCGAGTGGCGCTTGCATCGGGAGTGGTATTTGCGCAGCGGGATGGCCGATTTGCTGAGCCGGCAGGGCGAGCCATCGAGCTGCAGTCGCTATATCGGTGTCAGGACAAGCTACTGGCACACAAGAAGGATCTGTTCAGTCATCTCCAGAAGCGCTGGCAGGATCTGTTCCAAGCAGAATTTGAGGTGCTGCTGTATGACCTGACCAGCACCTATTTTGAATGCGATCCGCCGGCAAGTGGGAAGCGGCGCTTTGGCTACAGCCGGGACAAACGGCCCGATTGCGTGCAGGTCATTATTGCTCTGGTGGTGACGCCGGACGGCCTTCCCCTGGCCTACGAAGTGATGCAGGGCAACACCAGTGAGAAAACCACGCTGAAAGCGTTCCTGAAAAAGATTGAGGAGCAATACGGGCGGGCCCAGCGCATCTGGGTAATGGATCGAGGCATTCCGACCGAAGAACAGTTGTGCGAGATGCGCCAAGACGATCCGCCGGTGGCGTATCTGGTGGGGACGCCGCGGAGTCGACTGAGCAAATTCGAGAAACCGTTTCTCGAACTGCCTTGGGCGAAGGTGAAGGAGTCGGGAGAAGTGAAGCTGCTGGCTCGGGACGGAGAACTTTATATTTTGGCATGCAGCGAGGGGCGTTGGCAGAAGGAACGCGCCATGCGATGGCGACGGTTGAAAAGTCTCTGGAAAAGGCTGCAAGAATTGCAAGCGCAAGAGCTGGAGCGCGACCAACTGCTGCTGAAACTGGGAGCGGCCAAGGCCGAGGCCGGCCGCGCCTATGGCTGGGTGGAAGTGCAGCTGCCAAAGCCGGAACAGCCGGTCAACGCGGAAACCTTCACCTTTCGTTGGCGCAAAGACAAACTCCGCCAAGCCATGCGCCGGGAAGGCCGTTATCTGCTGCGCTCCAATCTGCCCGCAGAAGACCCGGCCCTGCTGTGGCAACACTACGTGCAGCTCACCGAGATCGAAGCGGTCTTTCGCGCCCTGAAAAGCGATTTGGCGATCCGGCCCATTTATCACCAGAAGGACTCGCGCATCGAAGCGCATATCTTCGTATCCTTCTTGGCCTATTGTTTGTACATCACCTTGGGGCAGCGTTTGCGCGCTCTCGCGCCGGGACTGACTCCGCGAGCGGTGCTAGAGAAAATGTCCGCCATCCAAATGGTGGATGTGTGGGTGCCCACCACCGACGGGCGGCTGCTGATTCTCCCGCGATACACCCAACCGAAGAAGGATCACCAGATGCTGCTCCACCAGTTGCACCTACAGTTGCCGTCCCAACCATCCCCCAGGATCGTTTCGCAGGGGGCGGAAACCCTCACCTAAGGAGGGGAAACTGTAGTGAAGACCTTTTGAAGCCTCGGACGTAAAATCAACAGCTTAGCGAAGAATTGAGGTCCGGTTGTCAAAGTCGGGCTAAAGCCCAGGCAAGCAGAAGAAGGCCGCTCTTAAGACGCGTTTCATCTTCGTTGATCGCTCATTCTACAGCGGATTTTTTGCACGCGCCAAAGGGGTTCGATGACTGACGTAATCAGACGGGACGAGAAGGCCGGTCTCCGGGCCCGGCCTGTCTCTCGCGAGTTGCCGCTTGATCGTTACTGCGATCACCGCTGGGGCTTCCCGTGTTGCGTCTGGTCTCCTTTGCCTGCCTGCCATCGCCATCACCCCGGCAGATCCGAGGGAGCTTGTTCGCTCGTCCCTCTCCATCGTCAGCGGCCTTCCCTGTAAAAAAGTCAGGTCGGCTCCTGCAATTACTGTTTCGCGACCTGCTCAGCGTTCACTCACGTTTTGGCCTGCACGCTCGCCGAGTCGCCATGCGACCCTCTACACCGAAAGCTCCGACAACTTCGTTGCCTCCGCTGCCGCTTCGGTTGCTACCGGGTGGAGCGAACCAGTTCCCGGGCGGGAGTTGCACCCGCTGGTGTCCAGCGCCTTTCACGGCGCACCATTACGCCAATCATCTCTCTGAAGCGCGGGCCTTTTCTGCCAAACTGATTGCGTCTTGCGCTGCAGCTTCCAAGGGATGGGGCTTCGTTTGGTAAGCATGTGCTGCAGATAAGGCCAATAGCAGTTGGGCAGCACGCCGCATTTGATATTCACGTAGCCTGTCCCCGATAGCACTATCTGATTTGCCGAGGAACTCGTGAACGTAATGCCACAAAAATTCACGAAGTTCATCGACTGCAGCTTTGAAAGCGATCAGTTCGTTGGACGCTTCACTTTCGAACAATGCGGAGGAGAGTTCAGCGGATTGGGTCGCCGCCCGTTTATTTAGCTCGTCACGTACGAGGTAGAGTTCTTCAGTGATCAGTCGAATCCGCTTGAGCGTTTTGTCCATAAGAGTCTCCCTTCGGACTCGCCAAGTCGCCTTATGCGACCCTCTACACTGGAGGCTCCGACGGCTTTGCTGCCTTCACCGCCGCTCCGATTGCTTCTACCGGGTGGAGCGATCCAGTTCCTGGGCGGGCCTTCCATCCCGCTGTGGACCAGCGCCTTTCACGGCGCACCGCAATCCATGATTGCGTCAACTATCGTGTCTCGAACACTTACCCTCGTTTAAACGGCCAAGTATCGAGAGCTGATGGATCACGTCCAGCCGCCCTGGCAGCAACAACAGTCGTCGGATCACGACCAGACTTGTGTCGCGTATGGGCATCGCTTGCCGCCGTGCCCTGACGCGGCGTGTTCTCTTAGAAGCCGTATTGCGAATTGCTCTGCTCGAATAGCCGCCAGCCGCTCCTCCGCTGTCAGGTCACGCCGTGCCGCGAGCTTGCCAATGTTAGATAGGTGTTGCTCCAATTCATCCTTGACTGCGCATTCCATTACCCATGCTCCCCTAAAACACTACAGCGTGGTTGGCTCGACCTTGCAATGCCTGTCATGAACTGTCTTGAAGCCGCCCACGAACTCACACGCCTGTTACCGTCTGTGCCCTTGCTGATGTTCACTACCTTCGACACCCCGCGTCTCACACGGAAAGCCCTATGAGCGGGCATCCGAGCGGTAGTATCGAAAGATGGACCAATCGGAGTGTTGATCAGCGGCATTCAAGCCTTGCTTGCCGAGCCTGAGTCGTGAGCACGAGCCTGCAACTCTCTGTTTAAAACAGTCAGCCCAACAAGCGCCTTGCGGATAGCCTCGCGTTCTTCAGAAGTACCTCCATGGTTTGTCTGTAGTTCTTGAAGGCTGGCATCAATCGCAGCTTTCGCCACAGGAAGGCGCTTTAGCAGCTCCGTATCGTCGGTTTCGAGGACGGCAGCTTCGTACAGTTCTTGCCAAGGATAGTCGGCGTTCATGGTCATTCCTCTCTTTGGGCATCGAGGAACCGCTGACCCTGCCAAATAGGGCAGATGCACTTAACTGGCACGCATCTTCGCTGTCGAATTAAAGCCGCACGGGCATGTTGTGGAAGGGCAGCCGTGAGGGCTTCTTGCGACGTTTCGTCAGTTTTCGCACGAAACCGTCACCCAGGGGACGCGGCGGAAGGATGTGAAAAGTAACAACCTCATTATATTCGCTTCTCGGTCCCAGGATCAGTTCGAATGCGAGAGTTGAGCAAGTCGCTGAATGGCTCGAAAAAGAGGACAGGTGTCGTAAACATCCCCATTGCGCTTATCGACCCCGGCGAGGGGGGTGTGCGTAAAAACCTCACCTGGTAGCGTCAATCCCTGGCTCTCTTCTGCTCGACTGACGAACACGATTGCGAGGCACGGTCCAGCGTTCCCAAACGGCAGCGCCAACGCTTTCGAGGCGGACGTCGTCGCGGGTGTCGAACAAGCCGACGACGAGGGGCGGGAGGTCCAAACACACGAGGTGCTGGAGGATGATGTGCCTGAAGAATATCAGGATAAAGACTGACCACCGCAGGCCCGCAGCGGATTTATCGCCTGGCAGTTCGACGCTCAACATCGCTCATACCTGGGCATGGCCACCATTCTGTGACCGCATTCGCATTCAACTTGAAAAATCTCCCTTGCACCCGCATGCAGGCTGGCACCGACATTGGCGCGAGCGAGTTGTTTGATCCCCGCCTGAGGAGCATTTCGGTAGGGGCGACTTGTATAGTGAGCCTATGAATCCGTGGCTCAGAATTCCCTGCCTGGCTGCTTTTCTACTTAGTCTGGCACCAGTGACTCCGGCCGAGACGCCCTCGGAGGCTGCCCGCAACTACACCGTGGCGCGTCGTGCGGAACTCCTGCAGCAGTTTAGCGAATTGCTTTCGATCCCGAATGTCGCCGCCGATCCGGCAAACCTGAAGCGCAATGCGGAAGTGCTGGTCGCAAAACTCCGGGAACGCGGTGCCGATTCCCGGCTGCTCTCTGTTCCCGGCGCGCCTTCTGTAGTCTTGGGACAGATCGATGTGCCGGGGGCGGAACATACGATTGTCTTCTATGCCCACTACGACGGTCAGCCGGTTACTCCGTCGGAATGGGATGGCAGCTCGCCCTTCACGCCGGTAGTGCGGGAAGTAAACGGCGTGCAGCGCATCTACGCCCGATCGGCCGGTGATGATAAGGCGGCCATTTTCGCACAGCTTACGGCCCTCGGTGCGCTAAAGGCGGGCGGGATCCCGTTGCGGGCGAATCTTCGCTTCGTCTGGGAAGGAGAGGAGGAAGCGGGATCACCGCATCTGGAGCAGATCCTTAATGCCAACCGCGACCTGGTCCACGGCGACGTGTGGCTGGTGTGTGACGGGCCGGTTGATCAGAGCGGGCAGCAGACTGTGGTCTTTGGGGCGCGAGGCGATGCCCATCTGGCGATCACGGTGTATGGGCCGCACCACGGGTTGCACAGCGGCCACTACGGAAACTGGGCGCCTAACCCGGCCATGATGCTGGCGCAGTTGCTCGCCGGGATGAAAGACGAAGACGGTCGCGTTCTGGTGCCGCATTTTTACGACGGAATTGAGCCGCTCTCGGCAGCTGAGAAAGAAGCGCTGGCCCATGCGCCGGTGAACGACCAGATGCTGATGAACGCCTTTTGGCTGGGGCACGTCGACGGCGGTGGTGCGCATTTACTTGAGCTCATCAACCAGCCTTCCCTGAATATCAACGGCTTCTCATCGGGCCAGACTGGAGCCAGAGCGACCAATGTTATCCCGCCCACTGCGACCGCCGATTTGGACCTGCGCCTGGTGGTTGGGATTCACTGGCGCGAGCAGCAACAACACGTCGTGGACTACATTCGCTCCCGCGGCTACTTCGTCGTGGACCGCGAGCCCACGCAGCAAATCCTGCTGGAGCATCCGCGGGTGGCGATGGTTGTCCCCGATGAGGCAAGCTACGACGCCGTGCGCACGCCCATGGATATGCCCCTTGCGCGTGAGGTCATTGAAGCAGTGCAGAGCGCGCGCCAGAATGTCGTGCTCCTGCCCACCATGGGAGGGAGCGTGCCGCTGGGAGCGATGGAGCGCGCCGCACAGACGCGCACCATCACGGTCCCCATCGCGAATTACGACAACAATCAGCACGCCGCCAATGAGAATCTGCGTCTCGAGAATCTGTGGGACGGAGTCGAAACGATGGCTGCGCTGCTCGCAATGAAGTAGCACGAAAGCACACCATAAGCCAACAGAGTTTCGATTTCGGATTCCACAATTTCAAAACTAACGCGCTCAAACACGACGATGACCGAGATGTCGCACGAAGTGGAACCGCGAAACCTGTTCGATCGACAAAAGAAATGCTGTCGACACATCTCACCATCCAGCAGAAGTTTCGTACCCGAAGCTTCCTCCTAATCAGCACCACGTACCTTATTGTCGTGTTTTTTCTTGATCGCTCTTGCGCAATGAGAACACATACTCGTACAATAAAAGTGTACTGATTTAGTCCTATTTAAAGCGTAGTGCAGAACGTCTTGACTTGGCAATAGGTTACGGATGATTCGACTGGGAAAATTAACCGACTACGGGCTGGTTCTCATGAGCCATATCGCGCGCTCGCAAACGGATTTGCATACGGCCCGCGATCTTGCCATCGAATGCCGTCTGCCGTTGCCAACTGTGAGCAAGATCCTAAAGACGTTGCTTCAAAGGGGACTGTTGGCTTCGCATCGGGGCATGAAAGGCGGGTACACACTCGCCCAGGAGCCGAAGTTGATCAGCCTTGCAGCGATCATCACAGCGATCGAAGGACCGCTGGCACTGACAGAATGTAGCACCGATGTGGCGGGGCTTTGTGATCTCGAATCGTCGTGTCCGATCAGAGACAACCAGCGACTCATCAATCAGGTGATCCAGGGCGCGTTGGACAACGTGATGCTTTCCGACTTAATCCGGCCGATGCGGCTGACCGCCATCCGGAACAGTCGTGGAAATCTGGTGCCGACGATTAGCGTCGCATCCGGGAGAATGCAATGAGCACGAACGTAAACACAATTCGCAACCTGGCGGAGCGCGATTACAAGTGGGGTTTCGTCACCGAAATCGAGGACGAGCGAGTTCCCAAGGGGCTGAATGAAGAAATTATCCGTGTCATTTCAGCCAAGAAGAGCGAACCGGAATTCATGCTGGAGTGGAGGCTCAAGGCGTATCGGCACTGGGTTTCGCTCGAGAAAACCCAAGCGGAGCCCAGGTGGGCGAATGTAAAGTACAGCCCGATTGACTATCAGGACATCGTTTACTACTCGGCACCCAAGCAGAAACCGGCGTTGGGGAGCCTGGATGAGCTTGATCCGGAGATTTTGCGTACCTACGAAAAGCTTGGAATTCCGCTCGCCGAACAGAAAATGTTGGCCGGAGTTGCGGTGGATGCCGTCTTTGACAGTGTCTCAGTGGCCACCACTTTCAAGGAAAAGCTGGCGGAACTCGGGGTGATCTTCTGCTCCTTCTCCGAGGCGGTACAGAAGCATCCCGAACTGGTGCAAAAGTATCTTGGCTCCGTTGTCCCCTACACCGACAATTTCTTCGCCACGCTGAACGCGGCCGTTTTTACCGATGGTTCCTTTGTATATGTGCCGAAGGACGTTCGGTGTCCGCTGGAGTTGTCGACATATTTCCGGATTAACGCGGCCGAAACCGGCCAATTCGAGCGCACGCTCATCATTGCCGATGAGGGCGCTTCCGTCAGCTATCTGGAGGGTTGCACAGCGCCCATTCGTGATGCGAATCAGCTGCACGCGGCTGTAGTTGAACTGGTCGCCCTGGACAACGCGCAGATCAAGTATTCGACCGTACAGAACTGGTACCCCGGCGACAAACAAGGGCGGGGGGGTATCTACAACTTTGTTACCAAACGCGGCAAGTGTGCGGGCATGAACTCAAAGATTTCCTGGACGCAGGTAGAAACGGGTTCCGCAATCACCTGGAAATATCCGAGCTGCATTCTTCAGGGCGACAACTCGGTCGGCGAGTTTTACTCCGTTGCGTTGACCAACAATTACCAGCAAGCCGACACCGGCACGAAGATGATCCATATTGGAAAGAACACGAGCAGCACGATTGTGTCGAAGGGAATCTCCGCCGGACATGGTCAGAACACCTATCGTGGCATGGTGAAGATTCTGAAAGGCGCTCGGGGAGCGCGCAACTATACGCAGTGCGACTCGTTGCTGATCGGTGACAAGTGCGGCGCGCACACCTTTCCCTACATCGAAGTTAAGAACTCCACGGCGCGGATGGAGCATGAGGCGTCGACCTCAAAGATCGGCGAGGACCAGCTCTTTTACCTGCAGCAGCGGGGATTGAAAACAGAAGACGCGGTTTCGATGATCGTGAATGGATTTTGCAAACAGGTATTTCGAGAGTTGCCCATGGAGTTTGCCGTGGAAGCGCAAAAGCTGCTTGGCGTGAGCCTGGAAGGTAGCGTGGGCTGATGGAAGTCCCGGAGCAGAACAAGAGAAGGAAAGAGGATCAAGTGAACCTACTTGAAATCAAGAATCTACACGTCACCGTCGCTGGCTGTGAGATTCTCAAAGGCATTGATCTCGAGGTGAATGCCGGCGAGGTGCATTCGATTATGGGTCCGAATGGCTCGGGCAAAAGTACGCTCGCCCAAGTGCTGGCTCGGCGCGAGACCTTTCAGGTAACCGCCGGAGAGATTGTCTTCGGCGGCAAGGATCTTCTGGCGATGAAGGCGGAAGAGGCGGCCTGTGAAGGTGTCTTCATGGCCTTTCAATATCCGGTGGAGATTCCCGGCATAGGCAATACCTACTTTCTCCGTTCAGCACTGAACGCGATTCGGAAGTACCGCGGCCAGGAAGAAATGGATGCAATGGATTTCCTGCCGATGTTCCGCGAGAGATTGAAGCTGCTGGAGATGGACGAGAAACTGATGAACCGCTCGGTAAATGAGGGGTTCTCCGGCGGGGAAAAGAAGCGCAACGAGATTCTGCAGATGGCGGTCCTCGAGCCGAAGCTGGCGATTCTGGATGAGACTGATTCGGGCCTCGATATTGATGCCCTGAGAATCGTGGCAAAGGGAGTCAACGCCATGCGCAGCTCCGACCGCGCCGTGCTGGTGGTTACGCATTACCAGCGACTCTTGAACCACATCGTTCCGGACTTTGTGCATGTGCTCGTCGATGGCCGCATTGTGCGATCGGGAGGTCCCGAACTGGCGCTGGAACTGGAGGAAAAAGGCTATGGCTGGATCGAGGGAGAGGCGCGGCCAACGGCCTCTGTCCCCGCGTAGAGGATCAGAGCAGTGACGACCGCAATTCAGCAAATTGAGATGTACCTGGAACAGTTTACGGAGTTTCAGAGGCTGTCCGAGGGCCGCGCTCCGCGCTGGCTCAGAAAACTGCGTGAGGATGCCTTCGCTCTTTTCTGTGAGAGGGGCTTTCCCACGACCCACGATGAAGACTGGCGTTTCACTAATGTAGCAGCGATTGCGCGTACGCCATTCGCTTTACCGCTCAAAAACGCAACGCCTCTTGTGGGCTCGGTGTTGCAACCCTGGCTGATGAAAGACGCCGCCATCGATTTGGTGTTTGTCGATGGACAGTTTGTGCGCGAGTTGTCCGTATTGCCCTCGCTGCCAGGCGTCTCTGTTTCCAGTCTCAGGCAAGAATTCGCGAAGCCACCGGAAGCGCTTCAACTTCATCTTGGGCGCTATCTCGACACCCGGCGGGACCCTTTTTGCGCTCTGAATACCGCCTTCGCCGAAGATGGCGCGTACGTGAACATCAGTCGCGGCGTCGTGTTGGAGGCGCCCATTCGTTTGCTGTTTGTTTCGACGGCGAGCGATGTTCCGATCATGATTCATCCGCGGAACCTGCTGGTGTTCGAGAATGAGAGCCAGGCCACGGTTATTGAGGAATACGTGTCTCTGGGTAGCGGCCCAATGCTATGTAATAGCGCGACGGAATTGATTGCGGGCGAAAACGCGACCGTTTCCCACTACATGATCGAGCGCGAGCAGCGAGAGGCTTTCAACATTTCTACGCTGCGCATCCAGCAGGAAAGGAACTCGAACACTGCCTCCCATTCGCTCCTGTTGGGAGGCGGTTTGGTCCGCAACAACGTCCATCCTGTACTGGCTGGCGAGGGCGGAGAGTGTCTGATCAACGGTTTGTTTGTCGGCGATGGTCAGCAGCATCTGGATAACTACATGCACGTCGAGCACGCAAGTCCGCATTGCAGCAGCCGGCAGTTTTACAACGGCATTCTCGACGGGCATGCTCACGGCGTCTTTCACGGGCGCATCGTGGTCCACAAGAACGCGCAGAAAACGGATGCCAAGCAGACGAACCGCAACCTGTTGCTCTCAGACGATGCCCAAATCGACACCAAGCCGCAGCTCGAAATCTATGCTGACGACGTGAAGTGCACGCACGGGGCGACGATCGGACAGATCGAAGAAAACGCACTGTTCTACCTCCGGTCGCGAGGCATCGACGAGAGGTCCGCCCGAAAGATTTTGCTGCTGGCGTTTGCCAGCGAGTGCCTGGGACGTATGAAGCCGGGACTGGCGCGTACCCACGCCGAGCGCCTGATCGACGCCCATCTGTTAAAGGTAGCCGCAGTTTCACCAGGGCACGACAGTGCGGATCTCGCTCAATCGGAAAGAGAGAGAAATTGGGAGGAAGTTGGATGACTATCGCTGCTGGATTGCCTCGGAACGCAAGCGGGACAGTGCTTCGCGAGCTCCCACATTTTGATGTAGAACGAGTGCGCGCCGATTTTCCGATACTTCGGCAACAAGTAAGAGGCTGTCCATTGGTCTATCTGGACAACGCTGCTACCTCTCAGAAGCCGAAGGCGGTGATTGATGCCATCGTTCGTTATTACGAACATGACAACTCCAATATTCATCGTGGTGTGCACTACCTTTCGGAACGGGCGACCGAGGAATATGAGGCGGCACGCAAGGTTTTGCAGTCGTTCCTGGGGGCCGCTCGCCCAGCTGAAATCATCTTTGTTCGTGGTGCGACCGAGGCCATCAACTTGGTGGCCCAAACCTATGGCCGTACGCATGTCGCTGCCGGCGACGAAGTGCTCATCACCGCCATGGAGCACCATTCGAATATCGTACCCTGGCAGCTTCTTTGTGAAGAAAAGGGCGCGAAGCTGCGAGTTGCACCCATCAACGACGATGGAGACCTGGTTCTCGAGGAATTCGAACCCTTGCTGGGTCCACGGACCAAGATTGTTGCCGTTGGTCACATCTCGAATGCGCTGGGCACGGTCAATCCCGTGGCTACGATCACGCGGATGGCGCATGCCAAAAAGATTCCTGTGCTCGTCGATGGTGCCCAGGCTGTGCCTCGAGTTGCCGTGAACGTCCAGGAACTGGACTGCGATTTCTACGCTTTCTCGGGCCACAAGGCCTACGGTCCCACGGGCATTGGCGTTTTATATGGCAAGGCTGCCCTGCTGGAGCAAATGCCCCCCTATCAGGGCGGCGGGGACATGATCAGCTCCGTGACGTTCGAAAAGACGATTTATAACAAAGTTCCCCACAAATTCGAGGCAGGGACGCCTAACATCTCGGGAGCCGTTGGCCTGCGCGCCGCGATTGAGTATTTGGATCACGTGGGAATGGACAACATCGCCGCGCATGAACATGAACTGCTCGAGTACGCCACGGATGCGATCTCGGAGATTCCCGGCGTTCGTCTTGTCGGTACAGCGAAGCAGAAGGCTGGTGTGATCTCTTTTGTCATGGATGGGGTTCACCCGCATGACATCGGTACAATCCTCGATCAGGAGGGCATTGCAATCCGCACCGGACACCACTGCGCCCAGCCGGTGATGGAACGCTTTGGCGTGGACGCGACGGCCCGTGCCTCGTTTGGCTTGTACAACACAAAACAGGAAATCGAGGCCCTCGTGCGGGGCATCCAAAAAGTGCATGAGGTGTTTGGCTAATGCCTGACTTACGCGATTTGTATCAGGAAATCATTCTGGAGCACAGCAAGGCTCCCAGGAACTACCGCGAACTGAAGAATGCCGATCTCAAAGCCGAGGGATACAACCCGCTCTGCGGTGACCGGTTCACTGTGTATTTGCAGATGCAGGGGAACTCGATTCACGACATTGGCTTTCTGGGATCCGGTTGTGCGATCTCAAAGGCATCAGCATCGATGATGACGCAAAGTCTGAAAGGAAAAACCAGGGACCAGGCGAAACGGCTTTTCGAGCTTTTCCACGAGACGGTGACTGGCAGAGCAACCGAAAACGGAAACCGCGCGGAACTCGGCAAGCTGGCTGTCTTTAGCGGCGTATCCGGGTTCCCAGCACGAGTGAAATGCGCGACCCTGGCATGGCACACGTTCCAGGCTGCCCTGGACGGCAAGCAAGAAGCTTCGACGGAGTAGCATCGGGATGGCTTTTATGAGTAACGGCGAGCTGATCGAACTGAAGCGCGAGTGCGAGGCCATCGAGATCCCGAGCGGTATACGCCGCTTACTTCCCGGCGGTACCATCGTGAGGGTTACGCAATTTCTTGGCAGTGGTTACACTGTGGTCTCCGACATCGGGTACATGTGCCGCATCGACTCAAAAGACGCGGATGCGCTCGGCCTTTCTCCCCCGGTTGGTGGGAAGGAAGCAGGAACTCCACAAGCCACATTCAGCGAGGCCATGGTTTGGGATCAGCTGAGGACGGTGTTCGATCCGGAAATTCCGGTCAATATTGTGGATCTGGGTTTGATCTATTCCTGCGACATCACCACGCTCGAAAATAGTGGCAAGAAGATCGATGTCAAGATGTCCATGACCGCTCCTGGTTGTGGGATGGGGAATGTGCTCAAAGCTGATGTCGAAAGCAAGCTGTCGCGGCTTCCGCAAGTAAACGAAGTGAATGTCCATGTGGTGTTTGACCCTCCCTGGCACCCTGGGCTGATGTCCGAAGCAGCAAAGCTGCAGTTGGGTTTTGACTTGGACCTCGGCAATCTACCCTCGGTCCGGACTTCGAGATGAGGGCTGCAGCCCGGCGGCTGAGAGTTGGAGGGAAAACGCGGGAGAGTATTGGAGCTGATGTTTTTTGACCACCGGGCAGACCATCGCATCACACCATTCCACCTCCGGTCATGAAACAGGTCTGCTTTTTGTGTATTCCTAGCTTTGTCAACCCTTTTACTTTAGAGCGACAACCGCGATGTGTACTGGTTCCAGCTTTGCCGGATCGACGATCTTATCGTCCTCGAGGTTGTAGATTCCAGTGTTGCTGATGAAATAGAAATTGTCGCCGAAGACTGCGCCAGTTGTCGGATCGCTCACCAGCTCGGTGCGATATTCGAGAGTCTGGCTCCCGGTGACCTTACGGCCATCCACCGCAAGCTGCCATCGCATGACGCGATACGCTCCCGTGCCGTACTGCACGCCCAAAAACTCGCCCTTGTTCCAGTACAGTCCGTCAATTCCGGACAGTGTGTTGTGCGCACCCGGATCTACATCCTCGGATTCGTTGGTCAGCAAATCAGAGCGAATAATGCCCAGCATGTCGGCGACGAACAGCAAATTGCCATCGCCGGACAGTGTGATGCCGTTCGGATAAAAAACAGGTCGGTAGAATTTCATGTCCTTGAAGGTGTGCGACGTGCGATCGAAGCGGTACACGTGATGCCCTTCTGTATCGGTCGTGAAAATCTCTCGACTGCCGCGGAGTACCAAATCGTTCAAATCGTAAGGCATCGTACCGGGCGAAGCATATCTCTCGAGAAGTTTGCCTTGCGCGGCGAAATGCAGCAGCTCCGGACGGCGCTTTTCACCGGCATCGGTTGAAGCCCACACGCTGTGGTCCACCGGATCCACATGAACTCCTCCAACGGGCATCAAGTCAAACGCATCCTGGCTCACAAAATCGGACACGTTGCCGTTCAGCGCAAACTTCACGATCTTCCGCAGGTGCATACTGCCCATGTAAAAAAGCCTGTTCTCGGCATCCACGGCGAGGCCCTCGGGGAAAAGGTCCCTCGCGGGCACCGTGAACGCCACATTCGCTTTGTGTACGGCAGGATAGCGGCGCCGCACTCCTTCGAGCATCTCTCGGAATTCCGGGTTTGACCCGAGCACTCGCAGCGATGGGGATTCGTCAGGTTCAGGATCGAAACCGGCGTCGAGCGCCACGCACTCTTTCAACAGTGCCAACGCCTTTTGCAATTCGCCAAGGTGTGCGTATCGCCGTGCCAGCAGAAAAAGAGCTGCTCCCCGGTCGGGAATCTTAGGCAGGACGTTTTCAACCCTGCGAATTTCAGCTCGTACTTTTTCCGCGTCGGCAGGCGGGACGAAAGCTGTCGGGGGCTTTTGCTGTGAGGCTGTCGGCACGGATCTTCGCGCAACGAAAAAACCGATACCGCAAACGATGATGCAACAGCCAACCGCGTTCAACGCGCGCATTTCGTCACCCACCGCGTAAAGACGACTTAGCGACGACGACGTTAGCAAACGGGTCCGCAAGCGATTTGGTACCAAACGGATGGGTAGACTCTTCCACCGTCTATTTCCCCCAAACTTTTGGCCGGGGTATCGCTGTCCCGCGCAACCACACTCGCCGGTGCGGACCATGCCACCGGCCAAGCTCGGCTCCGGTACGGCGTATGGCGTCGCACGTCAGCCGCGTGCTGAACATTAAGAGTCTGTTCACGATGTTATTGGCGGGAAGAGCGGGAGCCGAGAGTCCGCAGCACCCTGTCTTCACGTGCGTCCCGACGGGCAGATCAGGAGCAACGCTAGGGACCAATAGGTATGAAGCTCACCATGCGGACCACCATGTGGTTGTAGGCCGGAAAACGAAACGCGCACGCGTTGAACCTCACTATTCACTCAGGCCACGAACGCTCCCGATGGCAAGTTGCCTTCGAGAGTGGGGCCCAATCCACACGGAGGTGATCAGGTGTTCCGAGATATGAATCTTGCCAGAATCTTTCTATTAAATCGCCACCTTGTAGCAGTCGCAGCCATTCTGACGCTACTCGTCCCGGCCTACAGCCAACAAAGAGGTGGCCCCTACCTGGTATGACCCATGGAACGTTGCGAGCAACACACTCGTTTACCGCCCCCAACAGACGCGAATCGCCCATCGCGAGAACCGAACAAGAATCAGTTCCGGAGCTGAGGCCCGCAAGAACAAGACCGAGCAAAATGAGCGCGCAGCTCGAGAACGCAAGCGCCCCCGGCAGCTTGCCGCAGCAAAATGAGTGGTCGCTACAAAACGAACAACATGTCCAACAACAATGACGTCGCCTTGTAAACCAGCTGTTGCTACCCGTTGGGGCGCTGCGTCGCACGGTTCGGGCATCGAACATTTTGGAATGCCGGAGGCGCGACCCAGACCTGGAATTGCAGTTAATCAACAACCGTGCGCACAGCATCACCGCGACGCCCCGTTAATATCCAGCCGAACGTCAGGATTAGGATAGCGGCAATAAATCACTCGCAGACGATGCATCTGTCACTCGAATGACTTGTGGGAACCGAACACTCGGGCGGGCCGCGAATTCAAGGAAGGACGAGCTGTTCCCCTGGATGGCTACTGTTCGGAGCGGGTGGCGTGCAGAAACTCGCGGGGTAGCCGCCCACCAACCGGTGCAGTCGTTCCAGTCGTACCGGCTCGGGCTCCACAGCACTTGCCGGGCGCATTCATTGAGTTACAGACGCCCGCATTTGGCGATCAACGTCCACCTTTCGATTTGGTTTCGTCGCTCGGGAGGAATCTCAGCGATTGTCAAGGGTTTCCCCACAAGCCGACTTCTGATCCGGCAGAATTTCCGGTTGCCTGTCACTCCGGACTCACCCCACCCCTCGGCCAGATACAACGTCCCAAGAACCCGCACGGCGCTGTAAACGTAGGTCTTGCTGCGCTCTGCGTAAGCTAGCCTCAGGGCGCCTGTTCGAAACGTCATAGCCGATCCGCGTCCTTGGCTAGCGACGCCGACAGCACATCGCAACCTCTCGCCCGAGTCGCGTGTCGCGCGCGCGATATACCTCGCCCATACCGCCCGCGCCGAGAGGAACGAGAATCTCAGAAGGGCCGAATTTCGTACCCGAGGTAAGAGCCATACGTGCGCGCAATTGTTCGTTACATCAACTCCTCTATGAAAGCGCGTGTCACATCTTTGGGAATCCGGACGTCAGCGTGTATTAGGGGGCCGTCATCCAGCACTGGCTCTGCTCCATGCAAGGTGGGCACATCGGTGCGTTCGAAGAACTTCCCGATTGGAATCTCGTCACCCCAAAGTAGAGACTTGCCCATCGCGGCCATCCAATCGGTGGCATCGTACCCCGTCTCATCCTCCAGCTTTCTCACGCGCGGACGGAACCATTGGTAGGTGTTGTCGTGGTTGTAGGTGACGCACGGGCTGAAGATATCCAGGAACGAGAAACCCTTGTGCTGGATCCCTTGCTTGACCAGTTCGATTAGGTGTTTTTGTTCCGCGCTGAACCCCCGGGCCACGAATGTGGCCCCGGCGGCTAGGGCCAACGAAATTGGATTAACTGGAGCTTCAATGCTTCCAAACGGCATGCTTTTCGTTTTCATACCGAGGCGGCTGGTGGGCGAAGTCTGGCCCGTGGTGAGGCCATAAATCTGGTTGTCCATCACGATGTACAGCAGGTCAACGTTGCGGCGCATGCTGTGCACGAAATGATTTCCCCCGATCCCAAAGCCGTCACCGTCGCCGCCAGTCACCAATACGGTCAATTCGTGGTTCGCCAGCTTCACTCCGGTGGCTACGGCCAGAGCCCGGCCGTGCAAGGTGTGCATGCCATAGGTATTGATGAAGCCGGGAAAGTTTGACGAACAGCCGATGCCGCTAATGGTCACCACGTTGTGGTTCGATATCTGCAACTCGACCAGGGCCTTCTGGACCGCGGCCAGCACACCAAAGTCGCCGCATCCTGGGCACCAGTCGGGCTCGACTTTGCCTTTCAAATCGGAAATCGCTACGTGGTTGGTCGTCGCTAGAGCTGTCGCCATTTTCTGTTCTCCTCAAACCAGGATTTCATGCGTGGGCACGGATAGCTTGGATTTGCCGCCCAGTTGTTCTTTTACTGCCTCGACAATGTGGTGGGGCATGAATGGTTCCCCGTCATACTTTCGGATGTGCCCATCGGGCACGAAGCTGGTCTCGCTGCGCAGGTACCGGGCGAACTGGCCGCTGTAGTTGTTCTCCACGATGATCGTGTGCCGGGCGTGTCTGAGGATGTCAAGAATTGCATCGCCGTGGAGCGGTACGAGCCAACGGATTTGGAGTTGATTTGCGGAAACGCCTTGCTCAGTAAGAATCTCACAAGCTTCTTCGATCACACCTTTCGTCGAGCCCCAGCCGATCAGCGTCACATCAGCGTCACTCGGACCCCACAGCACAGGCGGAGGCACCGCAGCTTCAATACCGGCAGCTTTCCGCATACGCTTTTCCATCATGGCGCGGCGCTTGGTTGGGTTCGTGAATTCGTCACTGATCAAGACGCCATCTTCATCGTGTTCATCGCTGGCTGCAGTGTGGGTATAACCGGGAACGCCCGGAATGGCACGCGGCGAAACACCGCTTTCGGTGATCTTGTAACGTTTGTAACCGCCGTTAGCATTCCCCCCGGATGCCGAGGAGGCATCCGTGATCAGCTCCCCGCGGTCGATGAGCGCGCCGAAGTCCAGATCCTTCGGATCAACGCTGAGCCTGCCTTCCGACAGCAGGAGATCGCAGAGAACGATGCCGGGGCACTGAAAGCGATCTGCAATATTGAAAAGCTCAGGGATGATTTTGAAGCAGTCTCCAATATCGAGAGGCGCAGCAATGGCGCGAGGATAATCGCCGAATCCAGCCCCCAGCATCTGCCAGAGATCGCCTTGCTCGGTCTTGGTGGGAACCCCTGTAGACGGTCCAGCCCGCTGGCAATCGATGACTACCACGGGAGTTTCCATCATGGCAGAAAGGCCGAGACCCTCACTCATCAGTGCGAAGCCGCCACCGGAGGTGGCGCACATGGACCGAACGCCGGCATGAGCTGCACCAATTGCCATATTCACAACACCTATCTCGTCCTCGACTTGTCGGACCATGATGCCGGCTTTGCGAGCGTGAGCTGCCATCCAGTGGAGAACACCGGTCGAGGGGCTCATAGGATAGGCGCAATAGAATTTCACTCCTGCGGCTGCGCCCCCCATCGCCATCGCGATGTTGCCGCTCATCACGGCATAACGGTTTGCAGTCATCGGAAGGGGCCAGGCAAAGGGTTTGAAATTCGAGGTTGCGTAATCGTAACCGGCCCGCGCGATGGCGATATTCTCCGTCACTACGACCTCGCCCTTTTTCTTGAACTGCTCGTTCAGGACCTGCTCCAATGCCTGGAAGCCGATGCCCATCATGCTCAGACCGGCACCCACCGCCAGCGTGTTCTGGGCGACCTTATTCCGAGTGACGTCCGCCAGTTTGGAAACGGGGAGCGGGCAGACCTGCACGCCCGGCGCAGCGATACCCGGACTGATTGTGTCAGAGTTAAACAGGCAAGCAGCGCCGTCGATAAGCAGCCCAAGGTGGCGATCCATGGCGTCCTGGTTCAGAGGAATCAGCAAGTCTAAGCGGTCGCCCATGTTGGTGACTTTCTCGGGGCCAGTGCGAATAGTGAGAAAAGTGTGTCCGCCGCGGATGATCGACTGATAGGCGTTGTAGGCATTCAGGTGCAAACCCCGGCGACTGAAAATCTTGGCAAAAATATCGCCCGGCGTGGCAACGCCCTGACCCGCAGCGCCTCCGATGCCGACGGCAAATGTCTTCCCCATGGCAATCTCCTAACCGGGATAAGCTCCCGTAATGTAGCCTTCCACTTCCTGAACGGTTTGCGCCGGGCCTGTGATAATCCATTTCACCAAATCGCCAATTGACACCAGTCCGACTACGGCATCCTCCTGCACGACCGGCAAGTGGCGAAAGCGATGCTTGGTCATGACGGCCATGCACTCCTCCACATTGTGCCGTGGGCTCACAAAGACAAAAGGGCAGGTCGTGATCTCGCGAATCAGGCCTTCCACTGACCAACGACTGAGGATGGCTTTGCGTGCGTAATCACGCTTCGACACGACACCGACCCGTCTGTGGCAATGTCCGCGGAGCCCCCAAATGAGGAGAAATAAAGGGATAGAAAGAACTTTGAGGGTTCGACGCGGCCGGACTGTGGCTTCCAGGCTGAGTAGCACGGCCCCTCCCCATTGCTCACGGGATATCCGATGCGGAGGGCGAGGTGCCTCTCGATGTGCGCCACGGCCCCGAGAAAGGCTCCCGGGCTGACTGATACTTCCTAACGATAAGGCCGTTTGCTCAGATGACTTCTACGAAGATACAGAATCGTACACCCACAGGCCCATCTCACGCCAGACACAACCAAATCTGGAAATCGACTTCTATCTGCACGCCTTTGGCCCAGGTCTTTCACGGCGAGGCACCGGTGTCGGGCCGGTGCCGGCAATCCCGCATTATCGCGCAACTCGGCTTCCTGGAGGGCGAATCATTCGATCGGTCTAGCTTGCTGTTTGACGAGCGCAGAACAACGCGGGCCAGAGCAACGCTCCTTGCCCAATTTAGATCCGGTGTGATCGAGACTGAGGAACTCCCGGATGGGTATGCTTTCCGCCTCCCCGGCGATTGCAGGTGGGTTGCGATCATAGCGGAAATGATTATGACGAATCAAACTATCTGGCGATCACGACGGTGGTGCAGGAACTGCTCAGTTTGGGCAAATCGCGACTTGCGGCCATGCGGATCTCGAGTCGTGGGCGCTCGCCCCGAATGATCGGACAATAACAATCAGGCTGTAGGAGTGCGCCTTGCAAGCGTCGCCGTCCGGCACATCCGCCGTGACACGACTCGCAGAACTCGCACTGATTGCAGGTTTGAGGAAGGGTCCGTGCCAGCTCGAAAGGGATTGAGCTCAGAATGCTGGCGCCTGCGGAGATCAAATCTGAAAGTGGCTCCCCCGATCCGGGCCAATAAACGCAGGGTTGAGTCGTGGCTCTTGGCGTCACTCGCACAGTACTCACGCCACAACAGGCTCGGAGCGGTGGGAGTCCCGTCATCGCGCGAACGAGCGGCTCGCCAATAGCGATTACATCGGTCTCCTCAAAAAGGCGCCGGAACCCTTCCCAGTACTCTTCGTAGCTGAGGGCATAAACGTCCGATCGCACGGCTTGGTACACATTCACTCGCAAAGGAGCGTCAAACTGTTTGGCTATTCGCGCTACCTCCGCTAGACGCAGGTAGTTCGACTTCATCATGACCGCGATGATGGTTACAGGAATATCCAGCTGCAGACACCGTTCTGCCTGCTCGTGGATGAGTGCCCAATTGCCATGCCCGCGCTGTGCATCCTGTTCCGCTTGCGTGGCGTAATCGAGAGAGAACTCGACGTCATGGAAGGCACCCAGGTCCTTGTCTTCCAGAAGAGCAACACTATGGCCATTGGAAGTGATGGTGAGTTTGACCGGCTTCGTTTGCAGGTAGGCCAGTATGGCCTTGAAGTCGGGATGCATGCCGGTCTCACCGGTGCCGAGATTCACCGAGCGCACGGGCAGCCGCTCCATGACTGCCTTCACTTGATCCAGAGAGAGATAATCCGCGCGCGTCGGATCGCGGTAGCAGAAGGCGCAGGCGAGATTACAGTCGTTGGTAAGGCCGAGCCCGAGCGCAATACCGGCATCAGGTGTTATGCGAGATCCGGACGATGAAGACTCCGCTGTTACGTTGTTCATGTAACGTCCTTCATCACCGGATCTACGCGATGTGCAAGGAAGTGTGTGTAGCGCGCGACTGCGGCAAACTCTGGCCGCCGGCCCAGCTTACGCTCCAAGTCAAAAATCCGCTCGTATTCTGCGGTGCCGGGAACCCGTCGCGGCAAGTAATCCGACACGACCCGTACACCACGCTCCGCGGTTACCGCGAATGACGTTGCTGCCAGCATGGCGTGCAGGTTCTCTGCCGCAAATAGCCGGACTCTGCCTCCGTACAGTGACTCATGAGCCCATTCAGCGGTGAGATTATGTTCGGCCGCAGCCAGATCGCCGCCTTGTATAGCGGCCTTTAACACCTCACCTGCCTGATTACGCACTAAAAGCGAGAGTATGCCAAACGGATCTCGCAACGTGCGAGCTGCACCACGCAACACAGCAGCCGGGTCGTCGACATATTCCAGGATGTTATGGCAAAGAATTAGATCGAACGATCCGGCGTCGAACAAGGTTGCCAATTGCACAGCGTCGCCGTGTTTCAGTGTAATCCTCTCCGTAACTCCTGCTTCCCGCGTGATGCGCTTGGCGAACTCCAGCATCGGTAGCGACGCATCCAGCAACGTGACGTGCAGACCAAGTCGCGCCAGGCGCACCGCGATGGCGCCGGTACCGCAACCAAGATCCAGAGCGAGCAAAGACCGTGTGGCGTGCGGGAGAAAGTCCTGCAAGTTGGCAAAGGCGAGATCAAGGCGCAGTCGGCCCTCGGGCGTCTCGAGGTAGGCGGCATACTTATCTGCGCCGGTCCGAAAGCGCTCGAAGTCGTCATTGGCGGTCTTTTCCTTCATGCGCCACTCAGGCGAAGTCGCTGCGATCGAATCGCAGGTGAGTACCCGAGCGTATATCGCAAGGACCAGGAACGACAAGGCCGCTTCTCATTACGGAACCGGCGTAAATCAAAGGGTACGCCTTTCAGAGTACTAGTCTGACATGGCGACCGAGACAAATTCTGAGTAATCCCGGAACGTTCGGAGACTCGAGAAGCGGCTTTTCCCGGAACGCGGAAGCAGGCGGCTCACACGGTGCATGACCTTCACGATTGACCCCATAAATTTTGCGTAAGTTGTCGCCTACCCCAGAAATTGCTCTCGTGAATAAATCGAATGTGTTGTCGGTACGAGTCGCGATCACGACGTACGGACACAAATCTGAAGGGTTCCGATGCTTGAAAGAGGCGTACGCTCGGCAGCCACAATCGGGCTGAGCGTTTGTGTCCGAAATGGGACCTCCCGGGTGAAGCCCACTATACCTGCGGCTCGTCGGTCCGGACTCGATCATGCGTCAGAGACGCCGGTTTTGTGAAATCCGGCTTCGGCGGCGAGCAAATCGACTCAAACCAGCGGCTTATGTAGACCTGCGCGTGGGCTTCGCCGCAGAAGTGCCGAGCGCCAGCCGCGCTCGCGGCATTTACATTCCACTTGAACACCGTGAGCTCCGCATCGCTACATTGAATGACAATCCAGTGATTGGGGTTGTTGGTGATTCGTCCACAGATTTCACATCGGAATTCCTGAAGAGTCGTCATGCAATCGCCCTTTTTTCGTACGGTTCCACAAGGCTCAGAATCATGGAAAGGACCGCCTCATTATTGATCGAACTATTTATCGTACCTCCGTCCTTTTCAACCCCCGTGTTCCGACATCGTACAAGTTAAAAAGCTGGTATGCGTCCCTTCGCTAACGCTTTGCACATTTGCGATCAAGCCGCAGGGATGGAGGCGTAAACGGCCAATCGTATTGGCAGTACCTTGGCATCAGTCGACGGGTGGAGCGCCGTTATGGGTGGCCTGGAGGCTTTTCAAGTTCGTTTGACTATAAACACAGTTTTGTCGTCGATCAAGGCCTCGTCGCCGTTCTGTCGGAGATGGTCATCTTGCTTTATTGCGTGATCCAGCAAGGCACTGCAGATGTCCCTGGCCGGCTGCCGGTAGTGTTCGCGCAAAACCGCTTCAAGTTGCCCGCGCGCTTTTTGCTCGCTGCCGTCGTAAACTCCATCGGTATAAAGGACAAGAATGTCTCCCGGACTCATCAGCGTGATCTCGGCGACATCGGAAGAGGCGAGCTCTTTTTGCCGGAAGTTCACGGAGTAGTATTTCTTGCGATCCGGATGATCTGCCGGGATCTGCAAGCCGAGCGCAAGGAATTGCACCATGCGGCTTTCATCTATGTTCATGAACTTGCGATACTCCGCCGAGAACACCAGCGGCGGGGGATGCCCGAAATTCGCGAAGCGAAAATGACCGCCAGGGCGGACTTCGCCATATAACATAGTCGCATTTTCACGCGCATTTTCTTTTCCGCTTATTCCAAATGCGTTGCGAGCGGTGACCGATTGCGCCAGTCGCAGGTTGAGGTTTTCCAAGAATTCCGGCGTTACTTTTCCGTAGCGATCCAGTTCGCTGAGCATCAAAGCATGGAATGTGTCATGAACCGTAGACGCAATCTTTGCTGAGATTATTCCGTGTCCCTGCGCGTCTACCACCAGAACGCCCGCCGTCGAACAAAGGTCGCGCAAGTCTTGAGCAACTCGCACCTGCTCGGAGCTCCTCGCGAATCTATACTCGTTTTCCATCTCGGACCTGTAGTCGGGGGTTCCTTCCAACCATTGCACGTGATCGTCAACCGAATTGCGTACCGGGACGCCTGGAGGAAGCGGCTCTAAGAACTGCTTGGATAGGCGTTGAGCCCGCTGAATGCGTGCATCAATGTCGTAACGCTGTTGAAAATTGATGTACTCAAAAAGGTCACCGCCAACAGTTCCCGCAGGAATTGAATTTCCAAACATCTCGATGCCGGGAATATGCGGAATCGCCCCTTCCACTGGCATCAACCGCTCACGCAAGTATTCATCGATGCTCGGACTGTACGCTTTCGTCATAGGAGAATTTAGCGGCGATGGACTCTGAGCTTTCATCATTCTTCTCAGCATTGCGAGTACAGTTCGATCTGATCGTCAATCAGATTTTCCGAACCCAGCGTCTAATCGGCCATATGCGTTCACCGACGCATTCACACCGGCATGGCGCAGAGCATACCAGAAAGCCACTTGCTTGGGGTGAGCAACCGGCCAGCCTGGCTTCTACCTCAAGGGCGAAATGGCAGCTTGCCGGCTTCTACGGATTGGCAACTCGTTTTGTTACCAATTGCTGCTGCACCGCTTCCGAGTGCAATTTCCCCAACCCTTTGTCGAATCCTTGGAGAAAACTCAGGATCACATGGATCGCTGTTTCGCTTCCAGCGTCGGTGTTGACCATTGCATGATAGAGTGACCGGTTGGGCCAGTCGGCATGGAAGTAATTCCTGATGAAAGCGGCTCGTTCGCTGTCGACTGTATCGACCAGCACTTGTGCGTTAGTCTCCTCCTGACCTTCAGAAATCAAGCGCTGTATTTTTTGCTTTTTGGAACCGCAGAGAAAAAACCGAAGAGTATCGTCACGGTCCTGCAGAAAATGTTGCGATCCTCTCCCAACGATTACGCAGTCGCCGCCTGAGGCAGCTTCCTCGACAACCTGCTTGGAGATCCTGACAATGCTGTCGGCATCAAGAGTTTCTACCGGGCACACACTTGAATTGCCCTCATAACTTCCCAGCGTAAACGATTTGAGTAGACGATAATAGAGGGGATCTCTGCGCTCTTCACGTCGCTTTACTTCCGACTGTTCACAATGCGCGAACCGGGCGACCACCTTGGTCAGCAACCGGTCCCAAAGTTTCCAACCCAGCCGGGCTGCGAGTTCGCGGGCGATGCCTGCCGCCCCGTAGACATACTCCCGTTCAATAGTGACAATTCGAATCACGGCCGTCTGATTGTTTGATGCAGCCGCTTGGACAATAGAGTCATTGATGACAATCCCCTGGGCAATTGTCACGTCAAGATTGTGTATAACAACAGAGCGACCAAGATAGCAATGGACAGGGCGCAGATCAAATAACCAGCGATCCGCATTGCCTTATCTGCATCTTCGTCCGGAAAATGTTGCGCATCGGGCACGATGGATAACCTTACCGAGACACCCAAGGGACTCCGTTTCCAGTCATTTCGACGAATCCACAACGGCTCAGGGTTGCCACTGATTTGAAATATCGCGTTACGATATAATAAAAGGGATCGCGCGACGACTTCGTTAAGGATCAGAAGGGTTGCGTTGGTGGGAAGATCTCTGTCTTCTTCGATCTTTGCTGAGCAAGTCGGCAAACACAAATCCATCGCGCTCGACCACTTCTCCCGTCCGCACTCCGATGGGTCCAGAGAACACCGGCGCATCATACACGAAGGTGTGAAATTCCCCGTTTTCGCCGCACGGGTCGACCCCGGTTGGCAGAGCGTGCAGCAATTGAAGGTCGTAGTCATGACCAGCAAAGCTCCTCGCGAGTCTAGACGGGTCCACACATGTGATTTTTGCCTTCACGCCGGCTGCGATCATGTCCCGAGATAATTGGTCCGTGGGAATTTGCCAGACCGGAAACAGGGGTTCGAGCCCGCTTCCCTGTAATTGCCGCACTCGGTAGTCGCGAATCTCCTGAAGAAACAGGTCTCCGAATGCAACCGCGGTGATTCCCTCAGCCGTGGCACGCTGGCAAACGGCGCGCATCCGCGCCTCGTATTCCAGGTTCGAGCAGGGCCAATGCAGTTCCACTGCCCAGAGCGGGATCCCGGTTCGCTCGGCCTGCACTTCCACTAAAGCACGCCGGACAGCATGCATCGCCACGCGGTTCGCTTCGGAGTTAAAGGTCGTAACCAGTGCTGCAATCTGGATGTCGTGCCGTTGCCGGAGGAGGTGCAGCGTCCAGGCGCTGTCTTTACCGCTGCTCCACGATAAGAGAACCTTCGTCAAGTTCGGCTCACGGTAATCCGGCGCGAATCTCCCTTCGCAACTGCTTCGATCCAGCGCCAACACACTCCTTCGGTCGGCCTGCCGAACGAGACACCATGGAGGATTTCCGCAATCACCTCTGCGGTTTGAGAGACCGTCATGCCGGAGCGGTTGAACAGCAGATTGCCGTCCGCAAACGCGACGTTGCCCTGGCGGACCGCCTGCAACTCCGGCCACCACGGGTATCGTTCGAGGACGGCTTGTTCCTGCAAACTTCGCTCCAAGTTGAATCCGCATGGCGCCACAATCAGGTACTCGGGATCGGCGGCTCGGAGTTGTTCATCGGGGATGGCAGCGGAATACTTGCCCTTTTCTCCAAGCAGGAGTTCGCCGTTCGCAATTTCCACCAGTTCGGGCCCCCAGTTTCCCATTGCGAATAGCGGGTCCGTCCATTCCAGCATGACCACGGCTGGCCGACGGAAGCACTGAGCCTTTTCCCTGACTTTGTCCAAGCGCTCGCGTTCACGACGGATAAGGGCTTCGCCCCGCTCCCCGAGACCAAGTTCCTGTGAGATCAGCAGAATACCCTGGAAGATTTCCTGCAAAGACAAAGCGGACAGTGCCACTTGCCGCACGTCGGACGCGCACACACCACTGCGCTGTACCTCGCTGGGAGTAACCGCACACACTTCGCAATGCGATTGCGTGATCAGCAGATCAGCACGCAACTCGCGAATCAGTTCTCGGTAAATATGATAGAGCGGCTCGCCGGACCGGAGGCGACGCCGAACCTCGGCATCAATCTCCCGGCTGGAAACTGAGACGTCAAAAGCGGGAGCGCTACAGGGTGGAAGTCGCTTCACCCATTCCGGGTTATCGCACTCATGCGACCGCCCTACAAGCATGTCACCGCCACCCAGGGCGCAGACGATTTCTGTGGCGCTCGCGAGCAGAGAAACAATGCGCACGTTATGCAGCCTGCCGCAATGGTTGGAATAAGCGGTTGAGAACCGCGTAGCCCCCGCATATAGCAACAGTGTAGACGGCGTCGCCCAAGGCCTGATTCCGGTAGAAGGGTATGCCAGCCAAGACACACTCAGATAGCCCAACCATCGTACGCGGGTACAATTGGCCGGTAACCCAGACCATGAAATTCGTGATGACGAAAAACGATAGACTGGAGGCGAGGGCCGCAACAGCAATTCTGGCAGCGCCAGTTCTGTTCCGTATCACTCTGCCGAGCAGCACTGGAATCAGCGTCGCCGCATACACATACCAAAAGCCGGAATAGAAACCGAGCACGGCATCACTAACAACGAGCGCAAGTAGAGTCGCCAGAATGCCGGTGCTAGCCTTTCGAGCTTGACTTCCTGCAAACAGTCCGATGGCCATCATCGGGGTGAAATTCCATGGGTGAGGAACCAACCGCGCACCAGCGCCCAGAATCACCATTGCGATCCACATGGGCTTTGAAATTTCCATCGCCGATTCTCCTCTCGCCATTGTAGTTCTCTCGCAGTCCTCCCCGCCCTAAAATCAATCAGCAGCACGGAATTTGGATCGTTAGAGACTGACAGATGAGAATCGCAAACCTGCCCTCCCGGCCGGCGTGAGGCGATCGGGATTTCGATTCTACCTCCCGCGAGACAACTGCTTAGTCAGCGGTCTCGGAATTGCTCCAGATGGACAACTAGGAGAATCAGTACCGAGGAGCCGGCTCCGCGAGCTCTGGCATTGCCAGTCACTAAAGATTCCTACCGAGCGACGCCCTCTTCGAGTTCGCAGGAAAGATTTCGATTGACACTCCTCTCGGTTGTTTTATAATGATTCTCATCCAATAATCATGCGCCTCACCCATGAACAGTTCCGTGAGCTGGCCGCGAAGCACGGTTTGGCGGTCACGCACCAGCGTCAGGTGGTCTACGAGGCCGTCATCGCTTCCCACGGACACTATTCCCCAGAAGACATTTACGCCGCGGTGCGGCGTCGCATTCCATCCATTTCTCTCGCCACGGTCTACAACAATCTGCGGCTTTTCATCGAGTGCGGGCTGTTGCGAGAGGTCACTCCTCATGCGTCCACGTTGCGCGTGGACGGCAATCTCGAACCTCATCACCACCTGGTTTGCTCCCGCTGCAAATCGGTGCAGGATATCGAAGGAGAGTTCATCGATTTCAAACGGCTGTCCCGGCAACTGCCGGACGGCTTTGATCTGTCGCAGCCGTTGGTCGAGGTCTTTGGCCTATGCCGCCGCTGCCGTGCAAAAACCTAAGCAAAGCGTTTCTGTACCCAATGGGATCGTATCCCTACATTTCCGAAGCAAGGGTCTCGATAACAACGGCGATGGCGCGAATGGGAAATCCAGGACGCGTTCGTCGTTCGTCACAGTTTTTTTAAAGGAAGGAGCAATAATGTCAACCGAAGCAAAGTGCCCGTTCACACACACCGCAGCTGGGGCCGCGACGAATGCGGATTGGTGGCCGAATCAGCTGAGCCTGAAGATTCTGCACCAGCACTCCCCCCTGTCCGATCCTATGGACAAGGAGTTCAATTACGCGCAAGAGTTCAAGAGCCTCGACCTGAATGCCGTGATCAAGGACCTGCATGCCTTGATGACGGACTCGCAGGACTGGTGGCCGGCCGACTTTGGCCACTATGGGCCACTTTTCATTCGTATGGCGTGGCACAGCGCGGGCACGTACCGCATCGGCGACGGCCGCGGCGGGGCCGGAGCCGGTCAGCAGCGCTTCGCGCCGCTCAATAGCTGGCCCGACAACGTGAACCTCGACAAAGCGCGCCGGCTGCTGTGGCCGATCAAGCAGAAATATGGGCGGAAAATTTCCTGGGCCGATCTCATGATTCTCGCAGGCAACGTCGCCCTCGAGTCGATGGGCTTTAAGACGTTCGGTTTTGGCGGCGGGCGCGAGGATGTCTGGGAGCCCGAGGAGGACATTTTCTGGGGGCCTGAGGGCAAGTGGCTGGCGGACGAGCGCTACAGCGGCGACCGTGATCTTCAGAATCCACTCGCGGCCGTGCAAATGGGTCTGATCTATGTAAACCCGGAAGGGCCGAATGGAAAGCCGGATCCGGTTGCCGCGGCACGGGACATCCGAGAAACTTTCGCCCGCATGGCGATGGATGACGAGGAGACCGTTGCGCTCATTGCCGGCGGTCACAGCTTCGGCAAAACCCACGGCGCTGGCGATGCGAAACTGGTGGGCGCAGAGCCGGAAGCCGCCAGCATCGAGGAGCAGGGCCTCGGCTGGAAGAGCAAATTTGGAACGGGCAAAGGCGGTGACGCGATCGGCAGCGGCCTGGAAGTCATCTGGACCACGACGCCGACGAAGTGGAGCAACAACTACTTCACGAACCTGTTCAGCTACGAATGGGAACTGACGAAGAGTCCGGCCGGTGCGCATCAGTGGACACCGAAGAATGGCGCTGGCAACGGTACGGTGCCGGATGCGCACGATCCGTCAAAGCATCATGCGCCATCCATGCTGACCACTGACCTCTCCTTGCGGTTCGACCCTGCGTACGAAAAGATTTCACGACGCTTCTACGAGCATCCGGATCAATTCGCAGACGCGTTTGCCCGGGCGTGGTTCAAGCTAACGCACCGCGACATGGGCCCGATCTCGCGCTACCTTGGCCCGCTCGTTCCGAAGGAACCCTTGCTGTGGCAAGACCCAGTTCCCGCCGTCGATCATAAATTGATCGGGGAGAAGGACACTGCTGCTCTCAAGGCCAAGATCCTCGAGTCCGGACTGTCGATCTCCCAACTGGTCACGACTGCCTGGGCGTCGGCGTCGTCGTTCCGTGGCTCCGACAAGCGGGGTGGGGCGAACGGGGCGCGCATTCGTCTCGCGCCGCAAAAGGATTGGGAAGTGAACCAGCCGGCCGCACTGGCGAAGGCTCTCAAGAAGCTGGAGGCGATCCAAAAGGAGTTCAACAGCTCGCAGTCCAACGGGAACAAAGGGAAGAAGATCTCGCTCGCGGACCTGATCGTGCTGGGCGGCTGCGCCGCCGTCGAGGAAGCGGCGAAAAGGGCCGGGCACAAAGTGAAGATTCCCTTCTCGCCGGGGCGCGCGGATGCTTCGCAAAAGCAGACCGACGTGCACTCATTCGCCGTAATGGAGCCGATCGCTGACGGGTTCCGCAACTACCTCCGCAGCGGACAGGTCCTGTCGGCTGAGGAATTGCTGGTGGATCGGGCGCAGTTGCTGACATTGACTGCCCCGGAGATGACGGTTCTCATCGGCGGTATGCGCGCCCTCAATGCGAACTTCGGGCAGACCAGACACGGCGTCTTCACCAACCGGCCCGAGACGCTGACGAATGATTTCTTCGTCAACCTGCTCGACATGAATACGAAGTGGGAGCCCTCCTTCACATCCGAAGGCGTGTATGAGGGGCGCGATCGGGCGACCGGCAAAACCAAGTGGACCGGCACGCGCGTCGATCTGCTGTTCGGTTCGAACTCCCAGCTCCGAGCGATCGCAGAAGTCTATGCATGTAACGACTCGAAGGAGGCGTTTGTGAAAGACTTCGCGGCTGCGTGGAGCAAGGTCATGAACCTTGATCGCTACGACCTTGCCTGAGCTCGGCGAAAAACAAAGCTGTCCACTTCGTGCTGTTGCTTTTGTTTAGACCGGCTAAACCGTAGTTGTCGCTTTTCGTGGCTCACGGGGGCGCATCGCGCGTCCCCATGCCGCCTTTCCCAATAGGCGCAACCGTTTCATACGGACCGAGTTCGTCGCCGGGAAAGAGCGCCATCTGCGTGTCAGAGCTAAACCCCCAAGCCTTTCCCTCTTGACCTCAGACCAACTTTAAACTTGCATACTTCGTCTTCCGCCTCAATCAATGTCGACATGAAAAGCACTCTTTGCTGACTCAATTTGTATACTTTATAATTTATTGACTTTGCCAAGAGATTGGAGCCACTAGAGTGTCCATCAGCCGTGTATTGAGATCCAGCGTCATCAAGGCGATCGGAATTGGGATCGTATTTCTCGTCTTGGCCAGCGGGGCCCAACGGCAATCGCGAGCTAGCCATAACCAAGAGGAAAGGCCCCTGGCACGCGCGGCACTCGTTCACAGGGCTATGAGATACGACGTTTCGCTGCCGCTTGGGTCCGAGAGAGAGTCGGCCCAGGGAACCCCACTGGCTGATTGCAAGGGAGATGGGTGCGGCACCTCACCCGGTGCCTCATTCGATGATTCAGGTACTGAGCAAGAAAAAAAGCCCGACGAAGCCATCCCTCCACCGACACCGCCGCCAACTTTGAGTCCTGCCGGCATCGCGGTTGAGCAACGTTCCCAGGGCACCCGGCCAGCGGCGCCTCTGCTCGAAAGCTTTGACGGACTAGGCGCCGGATTCGCGGGGCCGCAAGGCACAACCACGTTCCGCAATCCGTCGGACAACAGCCTGGCCATTGGCCCGGATCACATCGTGCAGACTGTCAATTCCAGAATCGCGGTCTATTCGAAGCGAGGCAAGAAATACGACAGAAGCGGAACCGTGTTATATGGAGCGGTGGCCACGAAATCCGTGTGGGCCGGTTTTGGCGGCCCGTGTGAGGCGCGCAACAGTGGTGACACGGTGGTTCGCTATGACCAGCTTGCCGGGCGATGGCTGATCGTGATGCCGATGTTTTCTCGAATTGCGCCCGGCGACTTTCCAGAAAAGCCCGGCCGGGCTCGCGGCGAAGCCGCCCCCCCTGGGCAGCTTGCGAAGTCCGGCGAGGCGTCTTCTCCCGGCGCCGCTCTGGCGCTTCCCCCGAATCCGCCGCAGCCGCCCCCTCAGCCCGAACGCGGGCAAAGACCGCCGGAAGCGAAGGAGGGAGTCTGGGGTATGTGCTATGCGGTCAGCACCGGGCCGGACCCGCTCGGCACTTACTATCGTTACTCCTTTGAGCGGCCCTTGTTCCCGGACTACCCGCGGCCGGCCGTCTGGACCGATGGCTACTACCTGCCAAGCAGCACCGGCGACGATGTCATTCAGAAGCATGCATGCATTGCGGATCGCGCGAAGATGCTCGCCGGACAACCCGCCACTGAACAGTGCATCATCATCGACGGCGTGAACTTCCTGAATAACGCCGACATCGATGGCCCGGCAGCGCCGTCAGCGGGCACGCCGAATATCATGATGGCGGCGGGTGGCACGCAGCTCAAACAGATCTTCGATGACGACGGCATCTACTTCTGGAAAGTTCACGTCGACTGGAATAATCCCGCCAACACGAAGGCGGGTGGTCCGGTGAAGATCAAGGTTGCGCCGTATCACTACCTGTGCAACGGGCAGTTGTCGAGCTGCGTGCCGCAACCCGATACCGAACGCCGGCTCGACGTGCAGGGCGACAAGATCATGCAGCGACTCGTCTACCGCAAAGTTGGAGGACACGAGTCGATCGTTGCAGCGCACTCGGTCGCTACCGAAGACGGGGGCGGAGGCGTGCGCTGGTACGAGTTCCGCCTCGGCAAAAAGGGCGATCCAGAGCTATATCAGCAGGGTACGTATGCACCGGAAGGGTTCTACCGCTGGATGCCCAGCATTGCAATGGACAAGAAAGGTGACATCGGCATCGGATACTCTTTCGGCGGGTTACCAAATTTTCCGGGGCTGCGCTTCGCGGCGCGCCGGGCCGGAGACCCCAAGGGCCTCTTGACGTTGCACGAGTCCGTGCTTGCGACCGGGGAAGCGTCGCAGACGAACACGCTACGCTGGGAGGATTACACGACGACGGCGTTGGATCCGAGCGATGACTGCACGTTCTGGTATGTCGGCGATTATCTGAAGGCAGGCGATACCGGCTACCGGACTCGGATCGGTTCGTTCCGTTTGCCCAATTGCAAAGGCGGTCGCTAGCCACTGGTTTCCTCGGGTTCGTCCTCCACCAACTGGAGCCGCGGTCGCGATCGCGGGAATTTCCGATGCCAACTTCCGCCTGCACCAGTCTTATCATTGATACGGAGGCAGAGTCAGCGCCACCCTTGTGGATATGCCGGCGGTCACTCTAATCCCGGCGCTGTCGATTGACGAGGCAAAGTCGCCTCGGCTACCCGCCTTCACTGCCTAGAACGCCACTTGCATCCGGAACTGGATCTGTCGGTTGCCGTTTTGCCCTACGGTGCCGGGCGCATACGGGGCGCTGTTGACAAGCAAGTACTGCGCTGGATTGTTGGTGCTGAAGGAATAGCTATCCGTAAAGTTGAAGTTGGGATGGTTGAAAGCGTTCAACATCTCCGCATAAATGTTCATTCTTACGTGCTCTGTGATCGGGATGGCCTTGATGATCGAGATATCCGTGTTGAACAGTCTGGGCCCTTTCAGGAAAATAATGCTACCCAGCTGGCCTGGCGTGGAGGATGGCTGGAGGGCCCCGCCTGGACCGAACAGAGTTTGCGGAAGCACGGAGACGGGAACGTTAGGGTTTCCCGTGAAGTACACCCCAACCTTGCTCTGCAGCTCGGACGGTGTAATTCCGTTCAGCGTAACGCCCGAGTCGTTTTCATTGGGCACGTAGTTGAGAATTCCCGCTGGAGTTCCGTTGGCATTCGCTGGGGTAGGTCCATCCCAGTAGTTGTAGGTATTTACGCCACCGGCCAGCTTGAAGTTGCGTCCGGTCTGCGCGGCAACAATAGTGCCCACCGTCCAGCCTCCGATGACATTATTGACGATGGAGCTTCCGGTCTTGAATGCCTTTCCTTTTCCGAACGGGAGCTGGTAGTTGAAATAGGTCTTGAAAACATGGCGGAGATCGTAGGGGGAAGGCACTCGATTGAGTCTTGGATTCCGCAGGGTCGTGAAGTCTACCAGCGCTCCGTCGGCCTGGAAGTAATCGCCCAGGTAACGGTTGGTGAGCGAATGACTGTAGGTGTAGTTCGCCATGAAGCTCAACCCGTGGCCTACGGGATGCTTCACCTGGACCTGCAAGCCGTTATAAGACTCGGAACCTGGGTCTGACAGCAGCGTCAGAGCTTGCCCGCCCGAGTAAGGATTCACCTGGAAGAAATTAATGGGATACGCCAAGGGTGTAGGAGCAGTTTTGCTGCTTACGTAGCCCTGGGTCACGCAAGGTGAGAAAGTGTTCGCCACCAGGTTGCAGAAGAAGGCCGGGTTTTGGGTAACCGCACCGGCCAGAGCTCCAGCTTGACCCGTCTGCACCAGAAAGAGATTGTGCGGGTCTTGGAAAGGCGAACTCGGGCCTGGAGCGCCAAACGCTTGGCTGAGAATTGGCGTCGGATTGGCGCCCGCAAAAGTCGTCCCACCACTTGCCGCCAGGTTTTTTTGTGCATTCTGAAAGTCCTCGAGGAAGGAGGTAAACCCATTCAAGTTCTGGAAGATATTCACTTCGTTCAGGTCGAAGGCCTCCCACATGTGAACTGAGTGGTTGCCCACGTAGTTCACATCAAGCGCCCAGCTCCCCGCTAACTTCCGCTCGAATCCGAAGGTCCAGTTCTCGATGTACGGTGTCCGAATCTTGGGGTCGACGGTGCTGAACGTGCCGTCACGGGTAAGAGTCAAACTGGCTTCAGGCATGGGCAAAGAGAAGGCGCCCGGGACCGGATTGAGCGATGGCAGCGACGTACCCGCCGGGTCGAACGAGATTGTTCCGGGTACAAATTGTCCTGGATTCAGAGAGACCGTTTGATTGGAAATCGAACCGGTCGCAACGTTTTCCCAGGGAATCCATCCTTCATCGTAGCGATTCACCGCGAAGCCACCGCGGAGCACGAGACTGTTTCCTCCGGATAGCTTGTGCAGGAATCCATGCTCAAAATCTGGATTCCATGCGAAGCCGAAGTTCGGCGCCGGTTGTTTGAAGTCACCGCTATAGCTCGAAGGACGAAGTTGCAACTGCGGATTGAGGTTGCCGTTCAGCACGCCCGGCTGAAACAACCCGGTCGACGGTCCGAACAGATCGGCGATCGTGGGGCTATTGAAATAGTTGTTGGTGTTCACCAATGCTGTCGAGAACTGCCACCGGAAACCGAAGTTCAAGGAGAGGTGAGGCGTAACCTTCCATCCATCCTGGAAGTACAAACCTCCGACGGTTTGCTTCTCCTTGATGCTGGTGACTCCACCTGGCTCGTACCTCCTGCTTGCGGTATCGAGCGGAACGAAGCCCGAAATGGAAGCCACCCGGCCAGTCAAAGTGGAATATAAGGCCTGAGCGTCCACGAAGGCCTCATTGTTGTTAGCGGTTGACAGACCGCCTGGAAAACATCCCTGAGTATCGGTAGTACACCCTGCCACTGAGCTCGTATTGAACATGGCCGACGCGGCATTATCAGTGGCCGATATTCCCAGATTCTCCGCAACCGGTGGTTGTGTGTTGACATCGTGCTGATTGGAATAACGGTAGTGACCGCCAAACGTAAACGTATGGTTGCCGTGTGTCCAAGAGACGTTGTCGGTGAAATCCCAAACTGGGTTGTTGCGCGGCTCCGGTAGGATGCTGCTGCTATCTGGAACCGGGGGTGTAAACGCCTGGGGCCCGTTCACAAAAGATGGGGCGACCGGAAGAAAGTTAATGCCTTGGAACGCGTCGAAGCTATTGCCTGGCTGTGCTCGTTCTTGCGTGTTAAGGATGCCGAAATTGGTTTGATTGATCAGATGGGAACTAATGGTCCAATCCAGGCCAGTCGCAAAGGTCGAATAGGAAGACTGAAAACCGTTCTCCTGAATCGGGTCTCCGGGATACACCGGGGTCCTCGGAAACGTACGCCAATAGAGATCGTAGGAGGTATGCCAGGTGATCTTCGGCGTGATCAAATAGTCAATGCGTCCCGTGGGCCATCTCTGCTTGGTGTTCTGGGGAGCGGTAAAGCTCATAGTATTCTGCAAACTCTGCAAGTATGGGTCAGTCGTGTTCTGCGCAAGACTACCCTTCTGAGCCAGCGCGTTGACCGCATTCAACACACTTTGCATGTTAGCGTTTGGGATGGAAGAAATATTGGCGGTTGGGTGCGACGGAGCGTAGCCTGCGGCCACATTGTAAAGACTCACCGTCTGCGTCTGACCGTTGTCTGCACGGGTGTAAGTGAAAGTGCCGGCCTGCGCGGCCTGCGTCAACACTCCCTGGGTAAAGAGAACGGTGCTGGGCTGGTTCTCCCACTCGAAATTGGCGAAGAAGAACAGCTTGTTTTTGAGAATAGGCCCGCCGAGGTTGCCGCCGAAGTCGTTGGTGTGAAAGGGCTGTTTCCTGCCTTGACTCTTGAAGCCAGCAGACAACAAGGCGTCGTTGCCGAAGCTGTTCGCATTGAAGGCGCTGTTGTAGGCTTCCCAGAAAACGCTGCCGTGGAAATGGTTCGTACCCCGCTTGGTAGTGAAGCGCAGGGTTACGGCGCCTTCGGCCGCCGCGTCTGCCGTTAAGTTGCTGGTGGACACTGTGACTTCATCAATTGCGCCCACGCGCAACGCCGCCGCCTCAAAGAATCCAGTGGTCGAGGTCCGAAAGCGTTGAAAATTGTTATTCGTTCCATCCACACTGATGTTGATCGCGCCGTTGGGCATCGAATTATAGGTGGTGAAGCGGAGGTCTCCGCCCACCTGGGCCCCAGGGACAAGTTGGGCAAAGGGCAGAACGTCGCGCCCATTGAGCGGGAGTTCTTGAATCGAGTCCGCAACCACCGTCGTGGCCAGCGTATTCGTGCTCGTCTCAAGAACCGCACCCTCGGCCGACACTTCCACGTTCTGGGACGTGGAGCCTACCGCAAGAGTCAGATCCATATCGGTCGTCCGACCGGTGTACACCACTACTCCGTCATAAATGCCGCGAGCGAATCCCTTCGCGTCCACAGTCAGTGTGTACGTGCCGGGTGCGACGCTGGGAAAGACATACTCGCCTGACGCGTTTGACGTGGCGGTCAAGGTCGATCCAGTCGCACTCTGATTCAGCGCCAGGTTCGCGTCTCGCACCACCGCACCGGAGGGGTCGACTACTTTCCCGGAGAGTTGCCCTTCTGTCCGAGCTTGGCCCGTAGCTAACGCTGGGACGAAGAACAATGCAGCAACCAGCAGGAAAGCGAAAAGCTGACACAATCTGTGTGGCATCTCATCCTCCAAGTGTCCTGCATGAGCTTCTTTCGATGGAGTTCTTGCTCGGAAGTGATCAGCATGAGCGCCAGGTGGTGTCCTGCAATCGACAGCGTCTTTTGGATGTCAGTTTTCTGGCCCCACGAACCCCAGGACGACAAGTGGATTGTATATAAAATACAATATGCTCGGATGTCAAGCGCTTTCTTGCCTCACGGGGCCCGTACTCAATCGTCCCCGGTGCAAGGTGCCTCGCTCGATGTCGTAGAACGGCGCGGATGTTGCGGACGTCCGCCGTCAAGTTCATCAGACGCCGATGAAAGGACGAATCCGAGATCAACACGCCCAACCGCGGTGTCGGCGCGGTTATTTCATTCCCGAAAAATCGGCCGTGCCCACGTGGATCGCCGTCCCGTCGCGTCGTCGGGCACCGGGAACCGCTTCATGCGCCGGCGCTTCAGCGGGGGGAGGAACAGTCTCAGTCCACACACCGTAGACTTTGTTGTTGTAGGCGGTGAGCCAAGTGTAGTCGCCCAGGAAGGCCTGCTGACTTTCAAACGGCACATCGGTCCACGCGTAGTTGATGAAGGTTTTGCCTCCATCAGTAGAACGCGCTAGTGTGAACCACGTTTTGCGATTTGCCGGATCATCGCGCCGGTCGTAGAACTGAACGTAAATACAGCCCGTGATCGGATCTACCGCCATCCATTGGAAAAACTGGTCATTGCCGTTGTGCAGCGGGTCACTGTTGACGCGTACCGGCTGCGACCAGGTGCGGCCGTGGTCGGTTGACGACGCGGAGAATACGTCCACGTCTCCATTTCGGAAATCGCTCCAGGCGACATACAGGTTGCCGCCGGCTTTGCCTTCACGGGAATCAACTCCGATTTGCGGAAATCCCATGACGCGCGAGACGCCTGGTATGCCGGTCGCACCGCCGAAGTAGGGAGGCGCAACGTCCACGATCGCTCGTGAGGACGCGAAGGTTTTGCCGCCGTCCACAGAGGTGGTGAACGTGATCGTCGATCCGTCGTTCCAGATCGCATAAATGGTTCCGTCCGCACCTACCACGCCAACGAAGCCTACCAACCCGCCGTTGTCATCGCGCGGCAGGCCCGCGTGCGTGCTGATGCGCATCGGAGTCGAAAAGGTTTTGCCTTGATCAGTGGAACGCGCAAACAGGATGAGAGACTTGTCAATCTGCCATTCAATCCAGCCAACGTAGAGATTCCCCCCGTATGGACTCGTCGGAACATTATCGGCGAAGATGCGCGGCATGTCCTCCCACTGGATATCAGGCTCATTGCCCTGGTAGGCTTTCACGGTGGCAGCGTCCTTCTCCCACGTTTGACCGCCATCCAGTGACCGTCGGACGAAGATCCCGTTACGCCCCGCGCCGTGCGCCCAGTAAGAGGCAGAGCCCAGCCGGTCGAAGTGAAGACTGGACATATAAGCATGACCTTTGTTGTCAAAGGTTGTCGACACATCTCCGCCAATGCGCCAGCCTGGGACAGGCGGGAGTTCGGGGCGTGTAAAGGATTGGCCGCCGTCACTAGAGTAAGCGACGGCTGCCGGCCCATAAACCGCTACCACCTGGTTCGGGTTTTTCGGGTTGACAGCAATTCCCGGCTCACTCGCGGATGAGCCTGCAGGGGAAACACTCACCACATGCGCGGCTGGAGCGCGGGGCAGCGAAGTCTGTGCGAATGCCGCGAGCACACTCAACAGAAACAGCCAGAGACCGGAAAGTTTCATGGTCACCCTACTCCTGCGATCGGTTTATATAGTTCAATCTCAATCTTCTTCAGTTACGCCATCCGCCTTCGACTACAAGACCTGGCGCCATGTGTCGCATATTGTATCCATTATTTCCCTTTGGTTGGATATCATATGTTCTATACATTCTTGAAACTCAACGTAGTGTGCAGCTGGGGACTTGAGTTATGACCCGAGAGATACCCGCGCAAGTCAGACGTTGCCGTTACTTTGCGGACATAGTCAGGGATGGAGGCACATTGGAAAAACTGCCAACCTTCGGTGTTTGCTTCGGAAACATCTTGATGATGGTCGTTCTTCTAATGGAGCCCGTGCCGGCCCTTACGACCGCTCAGACCTCTCAGCAATCAACTGCGCCGCGGCGGTCTCGCGGCCATGGCGAGCCCACTCAGGCCGACATCCTGCGCGGTGCCTACGGACCATATCGCGCCAACAACGATCTGCTTTTCTACCACCTCGACATCCGCGTTGATCCGGACAAGAAGTTCATCAGCGGGAAGAACACCATCCGCTTCAAAATGCTGAAGGACGACGCGCGGATCCAGCTAGACTTGGCCGACAGCCTCAGCGTCGAGAAAATTCTCCTGGGCTCCACTCCGCTCCAGTACGAGCGCGATTCCGGCGCGGTTTTCGTTACTTTCCCGGAGACCTTACACGCCGGCCATGTTTACACCATCGACTTCTACTACTCCGGGTCCCCGGTCCAGACGGGCAGGTTCGGAGGCTTCACCTTTGGAAAGGATCTGTCCGGTCATCCCTGGATTTACACCGCGTGCGAAAGAATCGGCGCCAGCATATGGTGGCCGAATAAGGACCAATGGCGCGACGAGGTCGAAAGTATGCAAATCAGCGTGGCGATTCCGAAAGACCTCGTCGACGTCTCCAACGGAAAGTTCATGGGCAAGACTGACCTGGGCGATGGGTACACGCAATGGGATTGGTTAGTACACTACCCGATCAACAACTACGATGTTTCCCTGAATATCGGGAATTATCAGCACTTCTCGGACCGGCTAGGCGACCTCCCGATGGATTTCTACGTGCTTCCCGAAGACATGGACAAGGCTAGGAAGCAATTCACCCAGGCTAAAGGGATGCTCCAGGCATACCAACACTACTTCGGCGAGTATCCCTTCAAGAAGGACGGCTATAAGCTGATCGAAGTGCCGTATTCCGGAATGGAACACCAGAGCGCGGTTACCTATGGAAACCACTTCGCGAACGGCTACCTCGAGCGCGACTGGACCGGCGCCGGCATCAGCCCGCGATTCGATTTCATCATCATCCACGAGAGCGGACACGAGTGGTTCGGCAACAGTATCACCGCCGCCGACAGCTCAGACATGTGGATCCACGAAGGTTGGACCACGTATCTTGAGAGCCTGTACGTCGAATACATTTACGGGCGCGACGATGCCCTGAAATATCTTAACGGGTACAAGTCGAAGGTTAAGAATGAAGAACCTATTATCACGGCGCGCGGCGTCGATGGCGAGCCGCCGCCGGACCAGTACTTTAAAGGGGTTCTCTTCATTAATACGCTTCGGAGCATCGTCAACAATGACAAGCGCTGGCGGAAACTCCTGCACAATTTCTACCAGCATTTCAAGTACCAGAACATCATGACCGAGGATATTGTGCAGTACTTCAACCAGCACACCGGAATGAATCTGACACCGATCTTCGATCAGTATCTACGCCACACCGCGATCCCCGCCCTGGAATTGAAGTTCGACAATAACAGCGGTACAGTGTCGTATCGATGGAAGGTGGATGAACCGGCATTCCAGATGCCGGTAAGCGTGGGGAAGAAAGATAACTGGCAGATCATCCACGCAACCACCGATTGGCAGACGATGCCAACCTCGTTAAAGAAGGACGAATTCGACGTCGCCACGGATCTGTACTACGTCAACGTCTCTAAGGAGTGACGTCATCAAGCAGCTGAGATGCGTTGCGCCCGCTCTGTCGATGACCGAACTGCCCTAAGTCAATGGTCTTTCCATTGCAGGACCCCAGATATCTCCGACCGTAAAGCCTTCAGCAAAAGGATCCTCTGGGTCAAGCACGTACTGCGCGAAACCAGTAATCCACGCGGTGCCTGTGAGTGTTGGTACAACCGCTCGATAGTCGCCAACCTGAGTTTCACGCACAAGGCACCCAGTGAAGATTGTCCCGAGAATACCTTCGTGTGGGAATGGTTCGTTGAGCCGAAGTTTGCTCTTGGCGTAAAGTGCAGCCATGCGGGCGCAAGTGCCAGTACCGCATGGTGAACGGTCGATAGCTCCAGTCCACGTATTAGGTCTGCTCCAGTCCAATTCCCCAGTTGAGACGATCACAGCGTTCTTGGCAACAGCATTCGGGTTTGTGGGTGGGCCAGTAAGCTCGGCGATGGTGATACCTCGAATCCCTGCATTCGCAGGGTGCACCACCGGTAGTTGTTCGCGAGCGGCGGCTTTGATCATTTCGCCCACCCGGACAATATCTCGTCCTTCGTCAGGCGTGAGTCGCAGGCCGAGTGGTAGTGCCTCGGCGATGACGTAAAACATCCCACCAAAGGCCACGTCGACGGTTACCGTTCCGAGTTTCGGGACTTCCACTTTCGCGTCCAGGTGCGTCGCAAATGCTGGGACGTTCTCGAATGTGACGCGCTTCACCTTACCCCTTTGCACCTCCGCTTGTACCACGACCAAGCCGGCCGGCGTCTCCAGCACAATCGTGGTGGTGGGTTCGTCCGCAGCCACCATTCCTGTTTCGATCAGCGTAGTGACTACACATATTGTGTTGGTACCAGACATAGGTGGGTATTCCACTTGTTCCATAATGACGAAACCAGCCTGCGCCTTGGGATTCGTCGGTGGCAGCAGCAGGTTGCAGTTTGAGGCTGGATATCCCCTCGGCTCGCGAAGCATGAGTTTACGGAGACCGTCGGCGTGCTGCTCCAAATAGGTCTTCTTCTCGAACATCGTGCCGCCGGGCACGTCAAGTACACCACCGGTGATTACTCGTCCCGGCTCACCGCACGCGTGCAGATCCACTGCGGAAATCATCCTTGATACGTGCATCGATCTATCCTTTCCTATCGATCAGCCTAAAATGTTCAAAAGTACAATATCGGCCTCGCCTTTGCCTACTGCCAGGCGGATGGAGTGTCCATCCTATGACCATGAAACTCTTATGGTGATGTGCGTGCCTTGTCGCCCAAGTTAGGTGTTGCGGCGAGGGTGCCGGCGCTCCGCAGCGACCGCAGTGCCGAAACCTTCGCATAAGCTCCTTTCAGCGTTGGGGCGTTGGGGTTCGGAGAGAGCCATGTTTTTTTGGACATGCCGTCTGGGCTACGCCGTGGCGAACTGGCGGGCTCGCAGTGGGGTAACTCACCGATTATCCTTGATTTTGGTGGCCAGGGACGGAGTTGAACCCCCGGCCCAGCTTTTTCAGGGCTGGATACACCCAGCCTATCTCCCTTATTGGTCAATAACTTAACTTGTCAAGGTGGCCACAGTTTGTGACCACTCTGTGACCAGCGCCGATGTTCGCCTAAACGTCGGCCCCAATCTCAGCCGTGAATGCTTGCCCGAGAAGGCGCGAGCAAAAGCCGACCCGGTTTTTCAGGCAATCGGTGTAAAAATTGAGACCCCGATTCCTGCCAGGCAATTCTCTACCAAATCAGCTTCAAGCCGAATTGAATCTGCCGCGATGTTATCGACGTGCTCGTGATTGCCCCAGCCGTGCCCGAGGTTTTCGTGCCAGTACTAGAAGAGGTAAAGGTAATCAGATTTGGTGTGTTGAAATTGGCTCGGTTCAGAAGGTTGAAGATCTCGGCACGAAACTGAAGCGCGAGACGCTCACCAGAGTGGTTGTCTTGAACGCCGAGAAATCCCAAGTCGCCAGCGTCTTTAGGCAACAAACGCTTCAAAACCGCAAAGCTTGGCAGCAAGGGCTCCACGCGAGGGCGCTCACACCGCAACCGCAAGCTGCTTCAGAACCGCGTCGGTTATTCCGGCCGAATAATTCTGCTGACCTGTGACGAGATTGCCGTCGACGAGGGCATGTGGCGTCCACGGTGGCTTTGCGATATAGCGCGCGCCGGAAATGCGGAGGCGATCTTCTAAAAGCCAGGGTGCGTTCCCGGTGAAGCCCGCCTGTGCCTCCTCCTCGTTCGCGACCGACTGCAAGTGCATTCGCATTCCCGGTGGATCAATGTTCTCTAATTGACTACCCCTACACTTGCGCGAAGCCGCCGTCGACAAACAACTCTGCTCCTGTGACGAAGCTTGCGTCATCGGAGGCGAGAAACACCACGGCCTTGGCGATCTCATCGGGCGTGCCCACCCTGCCGAGCGGAACATTGTTGGAGATGTTCTTCAAGCGTTGCTGGCCCATTTCTGAGGAACCCAGGAGCCCACTCAGTCCGGGCGTGTCAATCGAGCCCGGGCTCACTGCGTTCACGCGAATGCGACGATCCTTCAGGTCAGTGGTCCACGTCCGCGCGAACGAACGAATGGCGGCTTTAGTGGCGCTGTAAACGCTATTGATTGGTAACCCTTTGCTTCCGACGACGGATGAATTCAGGATGATGGAAGCGCCATCCGGCAAAAGGGGGAGCGCCTTCTGCACCGTGAAAAGCAGGCCTTTCACATTGATGTCGAAGGTCCAGTCGTAGAGCTCCTCGGTGATCGTGCCGAAGGCGGCAAACTTTGCGACCCCAGCGTTGGCAAACACAATGTCGAGTCTGCCCTTTTCCCGCTTGATTTGTGCAAAGAGACGATCAAGGTTGCCAAGATTCGACACGTCTCCTTGGATGCCCGTTACATTTCTGCCGATCTCCTTTACCGCCGCTGCCAACTCCGCCTCACGTCGGCCTGTGATGAAGGTATAGGCACCTTCGTTGACAAACGCTCTTGCCGTAGCGAGACCAATCCCGCTAGTCCCACCAGTAATGAGTGCGGTTTTTCCTTCAAGCTTGTTCATGGATTCCTCTCCTCTTATCAAAGTTGTCAGATTCTGAGGACGACCCTGCCGAAGGGGCGGTCCTCCACGACGCTTCGTTGTTGTTGTTTCTCGTTACTTTGAAATCATCGCCAGATCATTACCCCCAAACTTGAACAGGATCTTGCCGCTGCGATTCGATTGCAAGGAGTGCTTGAACGCTTCCTTGAACTGGTCGAGCGGGTACACATGCTCCACTGCGGCGGAGAGCGATCCATCAGCTACGAGGTCTCCCAACTTCTCGTAGATCTCCTCGATCTCTGTGCGGGGCGCGTTGCGTATCCAATTGATGAGCCAGAATCCGTGGAGGCCAAGACCACGATAGATGAGGTCTTTGGGCGATATGGCCGGGAACTGCCCACTTTGAAGGGCGTAGACGACAATCGATCCGCCAGGTTTAAGCGATTTGGCCAACTCGCCCACGGGTGTTCCACCCACCGTATCGACAACTAGACTAAGCTTCTTCCCGTCGAGCGCCTCCTCAATGTCCTTGTGTAGGTTGTCGCCTTGGAGGACTTCGCGGTCACCTCCCCACTGCCGCACCTGTTCGGCAGCTTCTTCCCGCCGGACGACATTCAGCGTCTTGACTCCTGCAAGCTTCGCGAGCGCAATAATGTACTGGCCCATGGCTGCGTTGGCTGCGGTTTGACCGATCCAGTCGCCGGGCATCAAGGAAACGTATTGGTTCAGCAGGAGGTAGGCCGTAGCAGGGTTAATGCCTATCATCGAGAGTTGCAGGGGATCTGCTTCCCCGCTTACTGGCACCGTGTTTCGCACTGGGACGACAACTTCGTCTGCCCAGGTGCCCTGCTCGTAGGTGGGAAGAATCAGGACCCGCTTGCCCCGCAGGGCAGCATCAACCTTCGATCCGATCTTGGCAACTCGGCCAACACCCTCCGCCCCTACCGAGGATGGGAAGGCAGGCCGGATGCCGTATATGCCACGGACGAACAAGAAGTCCGACGGATTGATCGGGGCCGCTTCCATCGAAATGAGAACATCCTCCTGGCCTAGAGCCGGTTCGAAGATCGTGTTGAGTTTGATGACCTCTGACGGTTCGCCGTGAGCTACGAGTTGCAACTGCCGCATAAGAAAATTCCTTTCGTTCGAAACAGTTTAAGGTTTGACCGAGCCGCCGAAAGCCGGCGGTCGAGATCGCGGATGTACCTATCCGGGGAATGAACTGCCGAACATCGGATTCCCGCTCTTGGAGTGCGCACGTGTTGCTTCGTCTTGAATGACATCCCAGTGCTCGACCAAAACGCCTTCCTCTATGACGAGGATGTCCGCTGCTATCCAACTGGCTGGAGCGCCGAAACCGGAAAAACGTCCCTGAACGATCACGAGATTGCCCTCGGCCACGATCATGTCGTGCTCGTATTTCAGCGTGTCCGGCAGACTCTTAATGAGTCCGAAGAGTCCTTCGCGACCCGGAGCGATGTGGGCACTGTGCTGAATGTAATTCGGTGACCAGAACCTTTCCGCCGCCGCGTAATCGTGCTTATTGAACAGGGTTTCGAACGCTTCCAGAACGATGGCCTTATTCTTTGCGGCTGTTGATTTGCTCATTCTGCCCTCTCTTCTAAGGTGTATATCCTGAGCTTCCTTTCGGGTCGATCGACCGGTTCCTGATATTCGCAGCCCTGTCAAAGCAAGAATCCTGGTCTTTGCTAAACGAGCAATGTGGATTATTGCTATAATCCACGTACAGGATTAGATTCGTAATCCTGAATTAGTTGCGGTTTATTTTTCGGGGAGGGATGCATGGGCCATTCCAGGGCTGAAAAAGCAAAAACTCACAAGCGCATCGTTCGCATTGCCTCGAAGAGATTCCGCGAGAAGGGCCTCGCAGGATTCGGAATCGCCGAGTTAATGAAGGAAGCAGGTCTTACCGGAGGCGGGTTCTACAAGCACTTCGATTCGCGTGACGACCTGGTTGCTGAAGCGGTCAGCTCTGCATTCGGCGGGTGGAAGCGTCGAGTGGACGCTGCCAAAGCTGGCAGCCCGCCAGTGTCCTACGAAAAGCTGATTGACGAATATCTGAACGAAGCGCATCGAGATAATCCGGGCACGGGCTGTGCATTCAGCGTGCTGGCGCCGGAGATCGCACGCAGCGACAAACGGACCCGTGCGCTTACCTCCGAACAGGTCCGGAACGACATTCGGTTGATTGCAGGGTTGCTTCTAGGCAAAGACAAGCAGACGGCGAGATCAAGAGCGATTTTGACTTTCAGTGCGCTCGTCGGGGCTATGTCCCTGGCACGCGCCGTATCCGATGAGGCGCTTTCGCGCGAGATCCTGAACACGGTGGCAGAGCTTCTGAAGGATTCTGCCCAAGAACACCAGTAGGGTAAAAGAGTGTGAGACCTACTCACCTTCCGGTTGTCTGCTCAACCCCGGATACCGAGCCCCTTCGACCTTGATGTTTGAGGAAGCATTTTCGATGCCACGGAGATCTTCAGGTGTAAGTTCGACATTCGCTGCTCCGAGGTTTTCTTCGAGGCGATGCAGCTTAGTCGTGCCCAGAATCGGAACGATCCACGGCTTCTTGGCAAGCAGCCGGGCTGAAAGCGGACGGGAAAGTCACCGAGGTGGTCACCCAAGTTCTTTAGAATGATGGCGGCCAAGGGACGGAGTTGAACCGCCGACGCCAGCCTTTTCAGGGCCAAAATTAACAGTGGGTACAACGACTTGGTGGCACGGGTGGCGCTAGAAGTTGTTGATAGTTCGTGGTGGAAACAGCAACTGCGGGTGAAAAATGCGGGCAGCAGAAGACCTGCTTTGTCAATGAATAGACAGGGCATCGCGCTACCCATTCCTTGCCTTCACTCAGTCTCCGTCCCAACCGCGGTTTCCGTATCGGTGATGGCACTACCATCAGGGGGCGGAATCTCGCGCGTTTCAAATCGTCGCGTACCAGCAATCTCAATGAGCTTGTTGAGCAAGAAGTCCTTATTTCCCGAATTCTTCACATACTCCACTTCAGGGTGGATGCGCCTCCACTGTTCGTCGCGACTCAATCCACTCTCGCGCAAGACGATCAACCCTGGATGCACACTCATCCCGAATTTCGCGGCCGCGGATATGCGCGGGACCTGACGACGTTTCTCGCAGCTCAGATTCTGGCGGGCGGCAAAGACTCCTTTTCTTCACGTCAAGTCTGAGAATGGCGCAAAAGTGGTTTATCAGAAAATTGGATTTCGTTTACGTGCCGCAATATACCTAACCGTGATTTCCCTCCGCTGAAGGCGTGGTCGGTTGTGCCTCGATTCATTACCCCGTCAGTGATCAGGCCTCTGCCCGTGCGTTTGCAGGAGCGGACTTGTTGGCAAGCCCTTTGCCAAGCAAGTCCGCCTCCATCTTCCGCGCAAGAGAAGCGGGCCCTAGGGCGTTCAATATGTGGTTCAGCCGACATGGAACGATTCTGGAGCGGTTTTTGAGCAGACCGCTGAGGCCCTCAGATACGCACTGCTCGACGCTCATCGGTGGGTTCCTTTATCAACCTGGATTCTTGGGATGTTGCCGGGCGGTTGTAACCCGCCGCGTTTTTCCCCCTTCTGCATAAGCAAGATTCTTCCAATTAATTCCGGGATGTAGGGTGGTGATCGCGAGAGCGAACCGGGTGGCAGTGTGAGCCGCGGCGCGGATCACGCCGG
>Ga0307476_10000265_pt1 | contig 46737 bp, 35 predicted proteins | sample atmos_gasesECM2C_2_FD_203314 | JGI IMG/M metagenome (GOLD analysis project Ga0307476, IMG submission 203314) | Hardwood forest soil microbial communities from Morgan-Monroe State Forest, Indiana, United States - atmos_gasesECM2C_05 | ecosystem: Environmental > Terrestrial > Soil > Temperate... | reverse complement strand
AGGGACTATGCCGGGATTTTCAATTCGCAATCCGTATTTCATTGTGGTGATTTGTCTGGTGCTGCTGGTGATTGGAGCAACCAGTCTGCTGCGCATGCCCGTTGATTTGTTTCCCCCGATCAATCTGCCAGAGGTAGTGGTGGCGACGTTTTATTCGGGCATGCCGCCCGAGGACGTTGAGACCGACATCACCGATCCGCTGGAACGTTTCTTTACGCTAGCGGCAGGCGTCGATCACATGGAGTCGCGGTCGCTGCTGGGCGTGAGCATCATCAAGGTGTACTTTCAGCCGGGCACGAGCCCGGATGCTGACGTGACTGAGCTGTCGAATCTGGCGCTGGCGGATTTGAAACGGCTGCCGCCAGGAACGCTGCCGCCAGTGGTGTTGAAGTTCGATGCGTCGAGTTTGCCGGTGGCGCTGGTCACGGTAAAGGGTGAGGGTTTGAACGAAACGCAGTTGCACGACTATGCGCAGTTTCAGATTCGCAATCAAATCGCGGTCGTTCCGGGCGCGGAGATTCCGGGAGTGTTCGGCGGAACGTACCGGCAGATCATGGTGTATGTCGACCCGTATAAGTTGTCGTCGCGGCAGCTCAGCCCGATGGATGTGGTGAGCGCGGTCAACAACTCGAACCTGATTCTCCCCGCGGGCGACGTGAAGATGGGGCCTTACGATTATTTCGTTTACTCGAATAGCCTGGTTGACGACATGGAGCAGCTGGGCAAGGTTCCACTCAAGGTGAATGGACATTCGTGGGTGACGGTCAACGATGTGGGGAAGGCGGAAGATTCGCACGGAATTCAAACCAATGTGGTGCGGATCGACGGGCAGAAGTCGGTTTACATTCCGATCATGAAGCAGGGCGGAGACACCAACACGATCGCAGTCGTGGAGGGAGTGCGGCAGCTGATCAAGCACCTGTATGACATTCCGCAGCAGATGAAGACCAGCATTGTGTTTGATCAGTCGGTGTATGTGAAGGAGGCAATCGACACCGTACTGCACGAGGGCGCTCTGGGGTTGATTCTGACCAGCTTGATGATCCTAATTTTTTTGGGGAGTTTTCGCGCGACCTCGGCGGTGTTGTTATCGATTCCGATTTCGGCGCTGGCCGCGTTCGTTGTTCTGGCGTTGCTGGGCGGCACGATCAACACCATGATATTGGGAGGAATGGCGCTGGCGTTTTCGCGCGTGATCGACAATTCGGTGATCTCGCTGGAAAACATCTATCGCCATCTGGAGATGGGCGCTGCGCCCATGGTTGCAGCCGAAGTTGGCGGGTCGGAAGTTAGCTTAGCGGTGCTGGCGGCCACGCTGGTTGACGTGGTCGATTTTTTCCCGGTGGTGTTTTTGTACGGCGTAGCCAAGTTTCTGTTTTCTGCTTTGGCGCTGGCATTCTGCTTGTCGCTGCTGGCTTCGTTTGTGGTGGCGATGACGGTGATTCCATTGTTCTGCTCGCGCTTTCTCAAGGCCCAGCCGCACGGCGAAGTGCACGATAACCGGGAGTACAACAATGCGGTGAAGGCACCCTCGAGAATGGAGAGATTCAACGCCCGCTTCAATCGGATGTTCAATAAGCTTCTGGATTACTACGAGTATTGGGTGAGGCGAGCGGTGCAGCGTCCGGGGCTCACGGTGTTGGTTTTGAGCGGAGTGTTTCTGGCGAGTTTGGCGATTTATCCGCTGCTGGGGCTGGCGTTTTTTCCGAAGACTGACGCCGGGCAATTCACGATTAATTTGAAAGTTCCGACCGGGACCCGCATCGAAGTAGCCGACCAATACGTGGCGAAAGTCGAAGACCTGATTCGCGACACTGTGGGAGGCAACGATTTGCGGAGGATCGTTTCCAATATCGGAGTAGTGCCAGATTTTTCTGCGCTCTATACCACGAACTCCGGGCCTTACACGGCGACGGTGCAGGTGCAGCTGAATGATTCTCATCACCTGAGCAGTTTCGAGTATATGGACCGGGTGCAGGAGAAAATGGCGAAGCAGTTTCCAGATGTGCGGACATTTTTTTCCAGCGGCTCGATGGTTGACGCCATTCTGAATACTGGCAAAGCGGCGCCGATTGACGTGCAGGTGAGCAGCCCGAATCTCGAAGAGATTCACGGCATCGGCGAGAATCTGGCGGCACAGATTCGGCAGATCCATGGGGTCGGGCAGGTATATGTGCCGCAGGATATGAATTATCCGGCGCTGCGACTGGACGTGGATCGCGTGCACGCGGGGGAGTTGGGGCTGTCGCAGAAAGACGTGGTGGACAACGTGATTACGGCACTCAATTCGAATTACATGATCGCGCCGAACTATTGGGTCGATCGCAAGAGCGGCAATGACTATTACCTGACGGTTCAATTTTTCGAGAAGGGGCAGGCCGCGATTCATAACATGGCGGACCTGGGGCAGATTCCGTTGCGCGATCCGAGTGGGGGTTCGGATATGAACTGTGGTCCGAGCGGACATCTGTCGCTGGGAACGGGGCAACCGGCCTGGGCTTGTGCGGGTGAGGGCGGGGCGACCACGGTTCTGAATAACGTGGTCAGCGTGAAACAGGTACAGACTCCAACCGAGGTTGACCATTATCAGATCCAGCGCGTGGTTGACATCTATGTGACGCCTGCGGGAGAAGACCTGCAACGTGTGACCAGCGCGATTCGCGACATTCTGGCCAAGACGAATGTTCCCGGCAACGTGCGGGTGAATCTGCGGGGGATGGTCGAGGGCATGGAGGCGTCGTTCAAGAGCTTTGCGTTTGGATTTTTGATTTCGTTCGTTTTGCTGTTCCTGATTTTGACCGCGCAGTTCAAATCGTTTGTGGATCCATTGCTGATTATGCTGGCGATTCCCATGGGATTTGTGGGAGTGCTGATCATTCTGCCGCTCACCGGCAGCACGCTGAATGTGATGTCGCTGATGGGAGTGCTGATGCTGGTAGGAATCGCGGACTCGAACAGCATTCTGATCGTGGATTTTGCGCACAACCTGGAAAAGCAGGGATTGTCTCCCAAGGACGCGGTGATTACGGCCTGTCGAGTGCGGCTGCGGCCGATTTTGATGACCTCGCTGGCCACAATCATCGGAATGATTCCGATGGCGTTGAAGTTGGGGACCGGTGCGGAACAGTATGCGCCGATGGCGAAGGCGATTATCGGAGGGTTGACGTCGTCGGTGGTGCTCACCATTTTCATTGTGCCGGCGGCGTATCTACTGGTGTACGGGAAAAAGGGACAGGAGAATCCGCCCGCTGCGGTTGAGGAGGCGCAAGCATGAGGCGCCAGCAGCGAGGTTACCGATGGAATTTTCGCGGGATGAAAACTGTCGGGATTGGTTTGGTGATACTGGCTTTGCAGGTTGGCGGCAGGGCTCAGCAGGCTGACAATGTTGTGGTCGCGACACTGCCTTCGGCGCCGGAGCCGCAAATGCCGCAAATGTCGACTCAGGCGGCCGGGGCTACTTCGTCGCAGGCGCAGACGCCAGCACAGGGGAATCCCGGGACGCCGACGGTTTTGTCGGTGAAGGATGCGCAGACGCTGGCGCTGAAGAACAATCCGCAGATTTCGGTGGCGCGGCTGAATGCGCTCGCATCGGTGCAGGTCGCGCGTGAAGTGCGATCGAATTTGTGGCCGACTGCGCAGGTGGATCTGACGGCAGTCGATACTCCGAATCCCGGGAACCGCATCACGGCCGGAGCGCTAAATAATCCCACGGTTTACCAGCGCGCCGCAGCGGGGGCTACGGTGAGCCAGTTACTCACAGATTTCGGGCGGACCACAAACCTGGTCTCGAGCGCGAGCCTGGCCGCGAAAGCGGAGAACCAGAATGCGCTGGCAACGAAGGAACAGATTCTGCTGGCGGTGGATCAGGCTTTCTACAACGCGCTGCAGACGCAGGCAGTGCTGACCGTCGCGCAGCAAACCGTGAAGGACCGGCAGACCGTTTCCGATCAAGTGGGTGCGCTGTTCAAGAGCAAACTGAAGTCAGAACTCGATTTCAGTTTTGCCAACGTGAATCTGGCGCAGGCTAAGCTGTTGCTGCTCGACGCTGAGAACAACGTAAACGCGGCGCAGGCCGCGCTCTCCGCGGTGCTGGGCTTCCAGAGTCTGCAGAATTTTCAACTGGTCGAAGATACGACTGCGATCGCGACGCCGCCAGACAACATCGATGACCTGATCACAACGGCATTTACGATGCGACCGGAGATTCTGGCGCTGGAATTTCAGTCGGAATCGGCGCAGAAATTTCAGAGGGCGGAACGCGATTTGTTATTACCCGACATCCGCGCGCTGGGCGTGGTGGGCGATACTCCGGTGCGCAATCCATTGATTTCCAGTTGGTATGGCGCGGTGGGAGTAAACGTCGACATTCCTGTGTTTAATGGGTTTCTGTACACGGCGCGGGCGCGGGAGGCGTCTCTGCGGGCGCAGGCCACGCAGGAAAAATTGCGAGACATCCGCGACCGCATTGCCCGCGATGTGCGAACCAGTTGGCTGAATGCGAAGACAGCGTACGACCGACTAGCGGTAACGCATCAGCTGCTCGATCAGGCCAACCTCGCGCTCAACCTGGCACAGGCACGATATAAGCTCGGGCTGGGTTCGATTGTCGAGTTGAGCCAGGCGCAACTGCAGCAGACGCAGGCGCAGATCAGCGATGTGGGCGCAGGGTACGATTACCGGCTGGCGTTGGCTGTGCTGCAGTACCAGACAACGGGGATATAAGAGAGTCCGGATTCCAGCGTCTGCGGCGAGCTGGCGCAGTTGCCGAGGCAAGTGCGCATCACACGTCTGACTACTGTTCTCCTACGAAGGCAGCGGAGGCGGCGTCGGCGCTGCTGGAGGCTGCTCCCCATACGACGCTGGCGGCGGAAGAGGTGGATGCACCCCAGACCACGCTAAAGCCGGTTGCTGTGCTGGCGCCCCACACGACGGAACTGCCCCAAATTACGGAACTGCCTGAAACGTTCGCGCCCCAAACCACGGAAGAGCCCCACACAACTGAGGAGCCCCAGACTACGGACGAGCCCCAAACGACCGACGCGCCGGCTACTCCCGACGCGATCGAGGAGTTTCCGTTGGTGAGGGTGACCGTTCCGGTCGAAGCGTTATAGACCGCAGTGGGTGACAGCGCGGCTCCCAGCGTGGATGGCGCCAGATCGTTGTTGTTCAGGGCTGCCTGCAAATCGACGTAGCCCGCACCGACCGTAAAGAGGTCGTAGTAGGAAGTATAGGTCTGTCCGGTGGTCGGATCGGTGGCGGTCGAGGAAGTCGGGAAGGTCTTGTAGGCCGTCTTCATCAGACGCGCCTTGATCTGGTCCGGCGTCATTGACGGATGCTGTTGCAGCAACAAGGCTACGCCGCCGGCAACCGCCGGTGTAGCCATGCTGGTGCCGCTGAGCATGAAGTAGTCGTGATTGGTGACGTTCCCGGCCACAATGTTCGCCGGATATTCGGACTCGAGAGTCGCCATGTGGTCATCGAGCGAAACCACCAGGTTGCCGGGAGCAACGACGTCAGGCTTCACCACGTGATCATAGGTGGTGGGCCCCTTGGAGCTGTAGCTGGCGATCAGGTCGTCGGTGCGGGAGAACGTATTCATCGCCTTCATGGCACCCACGGTCAAGACAAAAGGATCGTTGCCGGGAGCGGCGATGGTTCCGTAGCCGTTGCTGCCGTTGACGCTGATGCGGCCATAGTTGCCGGCGGCGGCTACGACTACGATGCCGGCCTTCCACGCCGATTCGACGGCCTGGCAAAGAGGATCCTGCGTATAGCTGACGGAGATGCCGCGGCCCAGCGAGAGATTGATCACTTTAATGTTGTAGGTCGACTTGAGCGAGATGGCTTCTTGAATGGCGGCGATTACGTTGCTGTCGGTGCCGTTGCCGTTCACGTCAAGAACGCGAAGGTCGACCATGTTCACGTTAGTGGCGACGCCGCCGTAAGTTCCGCTCGACCGGTAGCCGTTGCCGCCGATGATGCCGGCGACGTGGGTGCCGTGACCATAGGTGTCGTAGACCAGATGGTTCATCGAGTTGTAGACGCTGGTTCCGGTGAAATCCTGGTGATAGACGACACGCGAATAAGATTCGGTCGAATCCCAGAGGTCGGGATGACTGTCGTTGACGCCGCTGTCGATGATGGCGACACCGATTCCGGTGCCATTGTAGCCGGCATTCCAGACGGAGCTGACGTTCATGGCGGCGTTGGTAAAGTCGTCCAATCCTTTGACGGGGTGATCGAGACTCACTTGAGCAACTTCGGAGTCGTTTGCTAGAGAGGCTAGTGCGCTGACCGGAATCGTGAATGCGGCACCTTTGATCATATGCAACTTCGACTGCAGGATTCCTCCCCTTTGTTGCATGGTGGCATAGTGCGCGGCCGTCGGGACTTCTTTGTACTGCACGATGACGCGAACGGTTTGGCTGTGCGCAGATCCCTGCTGGGCTTGGGCGAGAAAGCCGGAGAGTTCGGGGGCAATGCGGCTATTGTCGCCGCTTTGTCCGAACGCCATGCCGGCCGCCAGGAGCAGCGCCACGCTCAGGCGCTTGCCCCAGGCGGCGCTGTGGCGTTCGCTGCGCCCCGCAGGTTTCTGTGATTTTTGTTTGCACACCATTGAGTCTCACCCTTCATGGGCAGATCAAGACTTTCTGCCCACGAATGCTGTTGCAAGGGGACTACCATCGGAGTGCCCGTAAGTTATTGTTTCTGCATGAGATGAATGAGTCTAGATCGGACTGGTTGGGACAGTCTGTCCTGCTTTGGCGGGCGCGGGACAGGCTGTCCCGCGTAGAGATTTGACACGCGTGACCTCGGTTCGTGGAGCGTGGGTACCGACGTTTGGCTGGGTGTGACGCGATCAGAGCTGAAAAGAGGATTGTGAAATCTAGACGGCGGCAGCTTTGGCGGCAACTGGGCGCTGCGGCATTTTCGGCATCGCGGACATCAGACGCTGGGTGTATTCGTGGCGGGGAGTGAGCAGGACTTGTTCGGTGGTTCCGGTTTCAACGATTTGGCCTTCGTGCAAGATGGCGATGCGGTCGCAGATTCCGGCGACCGAAGCGAGATCGTGCGAGATGTAGAGAATGGCCATTCCAGAGGTGCGATTCAATTCGCGAAATAGGGCGAGGATTTCGGATTGGGTAATCACGTCGAGAGCGCTGGTTGCCTCGTCGGCAATCAGCAGTGCGGGACGATGCATGACCGCCATTGCGATCAGGACGCGCTGGGCCTGGCCGACGCTCATTTGCGACGGATGCTTCTGCAAGAATTCGTCGGTCGAGGGCAAACTCACGCTTTGCAGGGCGGCGCGGATGGCGGCGTCGCATTCGGTTGCCGGGCCGGAGGCATGGGCTCGCCAGGCTTCTTTTAGTTGAGTGCGAATTTTCAGAGCCGGATTCAGGGACGAGAGCGGGCTCTGCAAGACGAGGGCAATTTTTTTTCCACGCAGGCCGCGTAGTTCGCGCTCGCGCAGAGTCAAGAGGTCGACGTTGTCGAAGTTGATTGTGCCTTCGACTTTCGCGCGCTTGCGATCGAGCAGGCCGAGGGTCGACATGGCTATCGTGCTTTTGCCTGAGCCGCTTTGGCCGACTAATCCAAGGACTTCGCCGCGGCGGATTTCGAATTCTGCGTCGCGAAACACGGCGGGCTTCTCGCCGTAGCGCACGGAGAGGTGCGCGGCGAGAAGGATGTCGGGTTGGGTGCGGTGGTCCATTTTTTTCTCAATCCGCGTAAATCGGTGCAATCCGTTGCAAAGGAACTGTGTCTACTTCACCGCGAGGCGTTCGACGTTCCAGTAGGTCTGCGGCACTAGAATCACCGGGCTTGCTCCCTGCACGTTCGCGGCGACTGCTGACAGTGCGTTGCGATTTACCAGATAAATGAACGGGGCTTGCTCGATTGCGATTTCCTGCACGCGGTCGAAACTTTCTTTGCGTTTCTGGGCGTCGGCGGAGGACGCTTGCGCTCGCATCAGGCGGTCGATTTCGGCTTCCCACGGAGTTTCTGGAGATTTCTCCGACGGATTCCATTGGTGGTTTTCCGACGAACTGAGCCACACATTCATCTGCTCGCTGGGATCGAGACCCACGTTGGTGAGTCCGAGCAGGATGGCTTCGTAATCGAAAGTTTGCGTCATGCGCTCGATCAGGGAAGGGAAGTCGAGAGTAACGACATTGACATGGATGCCGATTTTTTGCAGGTCCTCCTGAATCATGGTCGCCATGCGCTCGCGATATTTGTTGCCGGAATTGGTGATTACGGAGAAGGTGACCTCATTTCCGTCTTTGTCTTTCAGTGTGCCGTTCTCCATGCGGAAACCCTCGCCCTGCAGGGCTTTCAGCGCGGCATCGGGCGAATAGGTTTCGGGCTTGAGATGGGCGTTGAACCAGAACTTATTGGCGGGCGATACCGGGCCGATCGCCGCCTGGGCGTGGCCGCGGAAAACCACGCGGGCCAGGTCGTCGCGATTGATGGCCTGAGAAATTGCGCGGCGGAAATTGGCCGAACGGAACCAGTTTTTCTTGTATCCAGGGAGAGGAGACTTGGCGACTTCGTTGAACCACATCTGCTCGCTGTCGAGCGACGGGCCGGCGTCGTGAACGAGCTGAGGAGAAGTCGCCGCCAGCTTGTCGAAGTACTCGCTGTCGAGCGAATTGATCAGGCCGATTTCCGAACGCTTGAAGCGCAGCATTTCGACATCGCGATTGGGCTGAATGTCGAGGCGGATCGAATCGAGATAAGGTAGTTTGCGTCCCTGGGCGTCGGTCTTCCAGTAATTTGGATTGCGCTTCAGCAGGACAGTTGCGCCGGGCTTGTAGTCGTCCACCATGAACGGGCCGAGGACAGCCATTTCTTTCTTGCCGGAGTGCGCGGAGAGAATCGCAACCTGATCGAACTGGCGGTCGAGTCCGGCGACGGGCGCGGGAAACGTGATGGAAATCTGAGTTGCGGAAAGAATCTTCGTTTCAGTATTGCCTGGGCCGGAGCGGAACGCGTCTCCGGTCGGCGAATGGAGAGCCGGATCCATCAACTGCTGTACGGTGTAGGCAACGTCGTCGGCGGAGAACGGGGTGCCGTCAGAGAACGAGATTCCGCTGCGCAGTTGGAAGGTGATCTGGCGGCCGTCTTTCGAGACTTTCCAGGACTGCGCCAGTTCGGGCTCCAGAGCCTGAGTTTGGCGGTTCATGCGGAGCAGTACGCCCCCGGTCAGGTAGCGGACGGCGACCGACGCGTCGTCTTCCACTTTCAACGGATCGAAGGTCTTCGGTTCCGAGCGCAGGCAAAACCGCAACTCGCCTTGAGCTGAGGCTGAGCCTGTGAAAATGCCAAGGCAGGCGGCCGCTACGAGCGTCGCGGCCAGGATTGCTCTCCTGCGTGTTATTTCCGTCGCCATTACTGCCAACCTTTTCGGGTCGCGTTTATGCGGCCTGTTCCTGCTTTGAAAGCATGAGTTGAAACGATGTCACTACCACCACCAGCAAAATCAGGGGAACGAACTTCCAGGGGGCTTCGCCGACCGATATCAGCCCTTCCAGTTCCCGCAACAGGCTGCCCCATGAGGGCATCGGCTCGGCCACGCCCAGGCCGAGAATGCCCAGATTCGCTTCGCTCAAAATGAAGACCGGAATCGAGATCCAGAACTGCGCCAACAAAACCGCCTTCAGGTTGGGCAAAACGTGAATCCAGAAGAGCCGCGCGCCGCGTACGCCAGAGGCACGCGCCTGCCGCACAAAATCCGATTCGCGCAACGATCCGGCGCTCGAGCACAGCACGCGCGCTGCGCTGGTCCAACCCAAAAGACCCAACATCAGAAACGTCACTAGCACCGAAAACAGCGGCGACACATTCAGCGGCAGCAGCGCGCGAACCGTGATCAGCAGAAACAGCCAGGGCAGCGACAGAAATAGATCGGTCATCGCCATGGCGGCTCGCGCCCACACGCCACCTAGATAACCCGCCAGTCCGCCGACCAACGCCGCCATCAGAGTCGAGAGCAGCGCTGCGGCGGGAGCCAGAAGCAGCGAAATGCGCGTTCCGTAGAGCACGCGCGCAAAACGGTCACGGCCAATTTCATCGGTGCCCAGCCAATGCACACGCGAGGGAGCCGCATCGGTGGCTTCGCGAAACTGCCGGGCGTAGCCTGCCGGAGCCAGCCAGTTCGCAGCCAGTGATAGGCCGACTACGAGCAGCAAGACCGCGCATGCAAGGTTGCGCCAGAAATTAGTGCGCCATGGGTTCATACTCGACAGGCTCAAAGGCCGGCATCCTCTATGCTTCCTGGGCGCGAAGCATATGACCGATTACATCTGCACTGGAGTTTGCCAGCAAGGTTACTATCGTCACCAGGACGGTCAGATTGGTGAGCAGGGGCAGGTCGCGGGCCAGCGCTGCTTGCCAGGCCAGCTGGCCGACTCCGGCGAGGCCGCAGAGCGCCTCTACGGGGATCGCCGCGCCCACGGCGAGGCTCACCGAGACTCCTGCCACCGCCAGCAGTTGAGGCCCAGCCACAGGAACGACGTGCCAGAACAGAATCCGCAACTCGCTTAAACCTCTGGCCCGCGCTGAAACGATGTGGGGCATGGCGTAAGCCTTAGCCAGCAGATTGCGGGAATAGCGATAGACGCTGGGGAAAACGATCAGTGCGATGGCCAGGGCTCCAGGGACATTCCACAGCACGGACAACAACGCCAGAACCGCTGCCGGTATGCAAAGGAAAGTTCCGCTGATCGCGGTAGTCAGCGCGTCATAGGCCGAGACGCGCAGCCAGGCGGCGCTGAGGGCCATCGCCATGGCAACGGCCCAGCTGAGCAGGAGGCCGATTCCTACGAGGCGAAGAGTGAGTGGAGCGCGTTCGCGCAGCAGCAGAGTTACCGGCTGGCCAAGAGAAAGCGAAGTTCCGAGGTCGCCGTGGGCGGCGCGCTGCAAGGAATGAAAATAAAAACGGAAGATGTTGTGCTGGTCGAGACGCGCCTGCCGCAGGGCTTGAACGCTGGCGGAATTCAGATGGGGATCGAGTTGCGCTTCATCGGAATCGAAGCCGGGGGCCAGCCGCACCAGAGTTGCCGAGAGCAGCCCTCCGAGCAGCACGGTAGCGACGATCGCGAGCGCATGCCCCATAATTTTACGGCGCATTTTTCGACCGAGCATTTTTCCGAGCATCGTGAAAGGCCTTTGTTATTCCGCCGTTGCCCCGAGAGTTTTCGAACTCGGTTCTACGACGGGGGAGCCGTGATGAAGCTGTTTCATGGAATACATCCTGCGATCGGCTTCGGCAAGAAGGCGCTCGACGTCATAACCGTCTTCCGGACAAAACGCCATACCGACGCTGAGAGTGATCAAATCGCGGCCGCAGACATGGCGCGCCGATTCGATGGCTGCCTGATTCAGGCGTTCGGCTTTTTCTCTGGCCGGTTCGCCTGAGAGGCCGGGAGCGGTGATGACAAATTCGTCTCCGCCCATGCGGGCTACGTAGTCGTAACCGCGGCAGACGTCTTTCAGGCGCGTCGCGAACTCGCGCAGGAGTTTGTCGCCTTCGAGGTGACCGAAGGAATCGTTGATCTGCTTGAAGCCGTCGATGTCGCAGACCAGCACGGCCAGCGGAGTTTTCATGCGGCGGCAGCGCGCGACCTCCTGCGCGAGATGCACGAACAGCGAGCGCGCATTGGGCAGGCCGGTCAGGTAGTCAGTGGTCGCGGAACTCTCGGCTTGCTGATACTTCAACGCGTTCTCGACCGACATGGCGACTTTGGAGGCGACGGCCAGCAGGATTCTTAAATGATCGGGCGTGAAGGCGTCACGGCTGGCCTGGTACATGGCCAGCACACCAACGACCCCGTTCACGCCTTCGAGAGGCACGACTAGGGCGGATTCCAGCGTGGCATGCTTGGCGGGATCGACGACGTAGCCTTCTTCGACCTGAGGGTTGCCGTTCACGATGGGCTTGCAGTTGGCTGCTACCCATCCACAGAGGCCCTCGCCGACCTTGATTTTCAATGACGACAACATGCGGAAGTTTTCGCCGCTCACCAGTTCCGGGAGCAGCCAGCCGTTGCGGTTGACGAAGACGGCAATCGAATCGTAGGGAATCATGCGCCGCAAACGCATCGATAGCACTGACAGGGTTTCGCTCAAACTCAGGGAGACGCCGAGATCCTGGCTGAGTTCGAACATCGTCTGAGCTTCCTGGCGCGCGGAGGCGATGGAGGTCAGGAAGGCGGCGCTGTCGCCGGACCCATAGGCAGTCTCGGTGCGTTCGAAACCGGTGGCGGGCGCAAGACCGCGCTCGACCCGCACTCCCTTGGATAGGCCCCGGGATGCGGCGGTATCTTCTGACATCTGCGCCATGCGCTCGAGTTCCACGTAGCGCGCCTCAAGAATTTCGACGACTTGCGGATCGAACCACGTGCCGGACATTTCCTTCACTTTTGCCATCGCTTCAATGAGCGGCAGAGCTGGGCGATATTGGCGGTGAGAAGCTAGCGCGTCGAGACAATCGACTGCTGCGAGAATGCGTGCGCCGATGGGAATTTGTTGGGCGCTCAGGCCTTCGGGATATCCGGTGCCGTCCCAGCGCTCGTGGTGCGAGCGGACAATCGGAGCCACGGGATAAGGAAACGCGACGCGCTCCAGGATCTCGGCGCCCACCAGGGGATGGACTTTCATTTTTTCGAATTCTTCGGGCGTGAGTTTTCCCGGCTTGTTGATGATTTGTTCGGGGACGGCGAGTTTTCCGATGTCATGCAGTAGGGCAGCGGCGCGCAGGGCTTCGATTTCGCCCTCGGGTAGGTTCAATTCTCTGGCCACTGCGACTGCGTACGTGCGCACGCGCTGCAGGTGAGTGTGCGTGGTCTGGTCCTTGGCCTCGATGGCCAGGGCCAGAGCTTCGATGGTACGCATGTTCAGCGACGCGATTTGTTCGACGTGGCGCTTCTCTACCTCGACTCGATCTTTCTCAGCTTCCAAGCGGCCGAGGTACAGACGATACGAGCGATAGACCCAGTAGATGAGTGGGAGCACGAGCAGGGAGGTTTCCCATCCGGCGGAGCGGTTCACGATGCCGACCAGTCCAACTGCGGCGGCTCCGACCAGGTAATAGGGGAACGACCAGAAATAGCACTCCGACCAGACTTTGCGGCTCGACTTGCCTTCGGTGAGCGCGATTACGACGGAGATGGGGAGCGTGTTGGCGAAGAAAAAGACTAACGCGGCAACCATCAGCAGGATCGGCTTGTTCGATCCAAAGCGGGCGACCATCCAGTGATAACTGACGTAAGTTAACGCGCTGGCATTGGCCATCATGCCGGCAACGTTGAAGAGCACTTTGACGGGATCGAGGCGTTTGCGCGTCTGCCAAACGCTCTGCACCAGACTGGCGGTGCAGCCGATCAGCAGAGTTTCAGGAAGGCTGAGTTCCAGCACACCGAGAAGGATGAAAAGGAAATTCACCGACATGGTGCCGTCGATGCCGGGCAGTTGCACTTTCAATCCTGAGGCGAGCACGGCCACGGCCAGGTAGCAGGCGAAGCGCAGCAGATCCTGCGACTGCCAATGAAAACAGGCGTACGCCAGCACAACCACGCCTGAAGACGCGGTGGCGCCGACGAATGCCTTCGTCTGAAGCGATAATCCGTCCGCCTCTGGTTTCATTTACAACCTGACTACGACGCGAACTGTTTTTGCAGGGGCCCCCTCGCCATCCTCCCGCGAGCACACAAGTATTTACGGCGCGGTTTGGTTGAGTCCGCGTCGGGCTCACGCGAGAGACACGTCTCCCGGTTCGAGCCTGCCCGAATCGTATTGCAAGGATTAGGTCTGCTAAAGCTTACTTTAGTAACCAGCAGCAAACCGGGCGTGCTGGACGAGAGGGAAGGAGGCTATTACCTTCGTTACCTGCGGTGCGACACGTTTCTCGGTTGAAGCGTGCGCCTGTGTCACCATCATCCCAAACGCCATATGCCGATTCCGCAGAGAAGTTCGGAGACTCAAGATCTGGCCAGCTCCCCAACCGGCGGCGGGGAGAGCGTTGCGTTAACACAGTCGCAGATGGCTGTTTTCTCTACCGATCTGAAAGGCGAGCTAACCGCCTGCAATCCTGCGTTTAGTGCGCTGTTCGGCTATTCGCTGGGGGAAGTGCTGGGCCAGGACTTCGCAGCGTTCTTTGCGTTAACGGAAAAGACGGACAGGGTGGACCACAATCCTTTGCGCAGGATGGTTCTCGCGGTTACCTCTACGCAGGCCGATTATCGCGGGAATTTGTTCGCGCTGCCGAAGACCGGGAACTGCTTTCCGGTGCAATTCTGTTCGACCCTGCTGCGGGATTCTTCGGATAAGCCGGTGTCGCTGGTCGCGGTGGTTGTGCCGCTGGCTGAGGGCGTGTTGAGCGCCATCAGGGCACAGGCCCAGGCGCAAGACGGACCCGCGCCGGCCACGCCGGGTGTGATTTCGCGCAAGATTGATGACACGGTATTCATTCTGGCCAGCCCGGTGATGCACAAGTTTATGACCCTAGTTGATCGGGTTGCGGGGCATACGGAGACCGCCCTGATTACGGGCGAGACCGGCACGGGCAAGGAACTGATCGCACGTACGATTCACGAATCGTCGCAGCGGCGGAGCCGTCCATGGGTCGACATCAACTGCGCGGCGCTGCCCGAGAACCTGGTCGAGAGTGAACTCTTCGGATATGAAAAAGGCGCGTTCAGCGGCGCCGATAGCTCGAAACCGGGGCTGTTCGAGATGGCGGACAAGGGCACGCTGTTCCTTGACGAAATCGGCGAGCTGCAGTTGCAGACCCAAGTGAAGCTGCTGCGCGTGCTGGATGGGCAGCCCTTCTATCGCCTGGGCGGGCATCGCAAGATCAGAGTTGACGTGCGTATTGTCGCAGCCACCAATCAGGATCTGGAAGTCGCGGTCAGGGAAGGCCGGTTCCGCCAGGATCTGTTTCATCGCCTTGGGCAATTCCAGCTGCGCGTGCCACCGTTGCGAGAGCGGCCCGAGGATATCGTTGCGTTGGCGGAACATTTTCTGCGGTTGAAAGCTCCGGGGAAGAGTTTTTCTACGCAGGCGATTACGGCGCTGCTGTCGCATCCGTGGCCGGGAAATATTCGAGAACTGCGCAACCTGGTGGCGAAGATGGCGATGGAGACCGCGGGTGCAGAGATTGACTTCTCGCGGTTGAGTCCGGCGCTGACCGGAGAGCCGACGGCGCTGCGGCAGACTGCGTCGATTCCTGTGGGCAACCTGGACAGCATGGAAGAGCAGATGATCATCAAGGCTCTGGAGCGCACGGGTGGGCAGCGGACGCTGGCGGCGGAACAGCTTGGCATTTCGCGGCGAACCTTGAGCCGCAAGCTGAAGGAATACAACATCAACTTTGCTCCCGGCGAGACCGCGGCTTCGCTTGGCCTCATCAGCAACGAGCAGCAGAAATTTTTTCGTACCCGAGTGCAGATTGCCGTAACCGTGAAGAATTCTCACGGCGAGCAAATCAGCGTGCAGGGCGTAAACCTGAGCACCGGCGGTATGGGTCTGGACGGCTTGAAAGAGCCGCTGCGATTTTCTGGACTACTGGATGTGAGTTTTGTGCTGCCGGAAAGCGAAGTCCTGTTTAAGGCTAAAGCTCGGCTGATGTGGGTGGGCGAAGAAGGTAGAGTCGGTATTCGTTTTGCCGTCATTGAGCCGGCGCTGTTTGAGCAGCTTCAGCATTGGACCAATCGGAAGATGAAAGAAGAAGGTTGGGAATTTCCCGCCGAGTAGCCGCATATCGAGGTCGTAGCAATCTCGCCTCGTGCTTTCGTTCTCCGCATAATTCCTGACAAATCCTGAAAGGCCGGTCGGTCGCCTACGCGCCGGCAAGTTCGCGCAGACGTTCGGCTGCGCTCTCGGGAGTGATGTCGCGTTGCGGCGTTCCCAGCATTTCGAAACCGACCATGAATTTGCGGATAGTGGCCGAGCGCAGCAGCGGCGGATAGAAATGGGCGTGGAAGTGAGATTCCGGATGCTCGAGGTTGTCGGTTGGCGTCTGGTGGAATCCCATCGAGTAGGGGAAGGGAACTCCGAAAACTTTGTCGTAGGTGGAAGTGACAAGCTTCAGGATCGCGCTCAACTGCGGCGCGTCGTCGCTGGCGAATTGGTTCATGCTGCCGATGTGGGTGCGGCTGCAGAGTAGGATTTCAAATGGCCAGACCGCCCAGAACGGCACGAGGGCAATGAAGCGGGCGTTCTCGGCGACTACACGGACTCGCAGGCGGCGCTCTAATTCAATGTAGTCGCAGAGCAGGCAGCGATCGCTGGCGAGGAAATATTTCTCCTGTGAGGCGAGTTCCTTCGCGGGCACATCTGGAATTGAAGCGCTCGACCAGATCTGGCAATGGGGATGGGGATTGCTGGCACCCATCATCGCGCCGCGGTTTTCGAAGATCTGGACGTGGTTGATGCTCGGCAATTCACCAAGCTCGCGGAATTGTTCCATCCACGTGCGGACGACTATTTCGATCGCGTCAACGCCCATGGTGGCCAGAGTGAGATCGTGACGCGGAGAAAAGCACATGACGCGGCAGATGCCGGGCTCGCCCTGGGCGACGAGCAGGCCCTTGCAGTCAACGTCGAGGCGTTCGCTGGGAGTGTCGAGCTTTAATGCTGCGAAGTCGTTGTCGAAGACAAACGTTGTGGCGTAGGAAGGGTTGTGAACGCCGCCGGCGCGGGTGTTGCCCGGGCAGAGATAACAACTCGGATCGTAGGCTGGTTCCTTCGTGGTTGGCAGTTGGGCTACTTCTCCTTGCCAGGGCCGGGTGGCGCGATGGGGCGAAACCAGTACCCATTCGTTGGTCAAGGGATTGAAGCGGCGATGAGGATCTTCGTTGAGTTTCAAAGTGTGGCCTCGCAGCATTCTACGATGAGCGGAGTTTTTCCGGCTGGGCTGAACTGGGTGGTCTGGGTTTATTCGGCACCGTGGAAAACTAGCCTGACGTTCCCGGCGGGCGCGTGGCATAATCTTCGGCAACGTCTCCCAATCAGGTGCTTCCTATGCGTTCGGTGCTAACGGCTGTTCTCATTCTCTGCCTTTGTGTTCTGGGTGCGAGTTCGCCGTGCGAAGCGGCCGCTGGCGCGAAGTCCCTGCAAATTTATTTCGTCGACGTGGAAGGTGGACAAGCGACACTGGTGGTCACTCCGTCAGGTCAGTCGCTGCTGATCGACACGGGCTGGCCGGGATATGAGGGGCGCGATGCGGACCGGATTTTGGCCGCTGCACACCAGGCCGGCATCACGCAGCTCGATTACGTGCTGATTACCCACTATCACCGCGATCACGTGGGTGGCGTGCCGCAACTGGTGGATGGGATCAAGGTGGGGACGTTTCTTGATCATGGGCCTAATCTGGAGGATTCGGAAGTGACGCGCACCGATTACGCAGCTTACGAGAAGGCGATCGCCGGACACACCCATGTGGTGGTTAAGCCGGGATGGGAGCTTCCGATTAAAGGCCTGCAGATACAGGTCCTGGCTGCGGCGGGAGATCACATTACGCATCCCTTGCCGGGAGCGGGGGAAGCGAACTCGTACTGTGGCTCCGAGCCTGCGGCGGCGCCGGACAATACGGAGAACGCGCGTTCCGTGGGAGTTCTGATCACCTACGGGCACTTTCGTTTTCTCGATCTGGGCGATCTGACCAAGAAGAAGGAACTTGAAATTGCCTGCCCGAACAACTTGCTGGGTACGGTGGATCTTTTTCTGGTGACGCATCACGGGGCAGATCTGTCGAATCCGAAGGCGCTGGTGTGGGCGCTGCATCCGCGAGCTGCCGTGATTGATAACGGGCCGCGGAAGGGGTCGAGCCCGGCGGCGTGGCAGATTGTGCACGATTCTCCGGGGCTGGAGGATTTGTGGCAACTACATTACGCGGAGGAATCGGATCGGGATCACAATGTCGCTGAGAACCGGATTGCCAACGTGAAGGAGAACTGCGAAGGAAAGTTCCTCAAAGTTGCGGCGGAAGCGGACGGGACGTTTTCGGTGACGAATGGGCGAACCGGCGAACAGAAGAGTTACGGTAAGAAATAAAACTCAAGCTTGCGCATCGTTTGCGAGGCAGTTCGGTTGGAAAAGCTCAGGGCTTGAGACGCTTCTCGCCGGCACGGGCTAGATGCCCGCGCGACAGCCAGCAAGATGCCGGCGCTACGACTACAATCCTCGTCCATGATCGTGATTGTGATGGGAGTGGTCGGGTCGGGAAAGACGACCGTCGGGCGGTTGCTGGCTGAGCAACTCGGGTGGGGATTCGCGGACGCGGATGATTTTCATTCGGCGTCGAATGTGGAGAAGATTCGGAGAGGCATTGCACTGGACGACGACGACCGGCGACCGTGGCTCGAGAGCCTTCGAGCGGCGATTAATGGGTGGATCGCGGAGAAGCGCAACTTTGTGCTGGCTTGTTCCGCGCTGAAACGCAGCTACCGGAGGGAGCTTTCAGTTGGGCCGGATGTGCAGTTCGTGTATTTGAAGGGAAGTGCGGAACTGATTGCCCAGCGGCTGCGGTCCCGGCATGGACACTTCGCGGGGGAACAGATTCTGGCTAGCCAGTTTGCCGACCTGGAAGAGCCGGAGGATGCGGTGACCGTTGAAATCGCGATGACGCCGCAGCAGATTGTCAGCGAGATTCGGGAAAAGCTGGGGTTGGCGTAGCATCCTCGCGACTGCCGAAGCTCTCTGATGAAGCCAGCAGTCCTAAGAATCCGGAACCTACTCTTGGAAACTGCTCCCGACCGCCTGGAATCCGCTGTAATTTCCCGACTGATGTGGCGGCTGATGCCGTTTCTTCTTCTGCTCTACATTGTTGCCTACCTGGACCGCATTAATATGGGTTTCGCCGTACTCCAGATGCGCGGGCAACTTGGCTTGAGCGAACGGGTGATAGGACGGGCCGGCGGGATGTTTTTTGCCGGATACTTCTTTTTTCAGCTTCCCAGCAATCTGGTGCTGGAGAAGTTCGGCGTACGGCGTTGGATTGCGGGGCTGATGGTGACCTGGGGATTGATTTCCTGCCTGACGATGTTTGTCCGTGGGCCGGTCAGTTTCTACTCCATCCGGTTTCTGCTGGGTGCGGCCGAAGCAGGATTTTTCCCCGGCATGATCCTCTACCTGAAGCGATGGTTTCCTGCTAAAGCGCGGGCGCGCGCGGTTGCCTGGTTTATGTTGGCGAATCCCATCGCGGGCATTGTGGGCAGCCCGATCTCCGGAACGTTGCTCGGCCTTCGCGGTGCGGGACTTGCGGGATGGCAATGGATGTTCCTGATGGAGGGCGTTCCGGCCATTTTTTTTGGGGCGACCGTTCTTTGGGTATTGTCCGATCGCCCGCAGGATGCCACCTGGCTCAAGGGCGAGGAGCGAGGCTGGCTGCTGGAAAAACTCGCTGCCGAACAACAGGCGGAGTCGAGCCTCAAGCAAGGCGGCTTCTGGCAGGTTCTGATTGCGCCCAGAATCTGGATGCTTTCCGTTGTCTATTTTGGCGTTTCAACCGCCATGTACGGGATTACTTTGTGGCTGCCGAGTCTGATCCAGTCGATGTCGAGGCTCGGCGATTTTGAGACGAGTCTGGTCGCCGTTCTCCCGTTCATGGTAACCACGCTTGCGATGGTGCTGGTTGGGGCGAGTTCGGATCGCGCCGGAGAGCGGCGCTGGCACACGGCCATTCCGGCGTTTTGCGCAGCACTGGCGTTGGTCGCCGCTGCCTATGGAAAGGCTCCAGCGCTTGCGATTGCAGGAGTTGGACTCGGGATGGCGGGCGCCGAGGCCATGGCGGCGCCATTTTGGGCAATGGCGACGTCGCGCATCGCGGGCCTTCCGGCAGCGGCGGGTATCGCGATGATTAACTCGCTGGCGAATCTGGGAGGGTATTTTGGGCCCGACATTATCGGAATGTTTCGAACGGCAAATGGCGGGTTTCGGGGAGGATTACTGGCGATTGCGGCCACGCTGGCCGTCAGCGGTGTAGTGGCGTTGATCGTGGGGCGAACGGCGGGCCGAGGATCGTTGGGAGCGTCTTAGCGTCTCATCTCTTTAGTTGCTATTTCCGGCAGCGAGAAATGTCAAGCTTCGCTCGACCGGATAGCCTGGGGAGGGCTGTCGCCACAAAAGCATTTCCCGGGAGAGCGAGGCACGCGAGGACGGGTTTTGCTTCGCTCCATCCCCTAAGTTGTTTACAATGAGAGTTTCGTCTAACTGTTAACAGGGGAGCCCCGTAGGGGACGAAACGCAGAAATTTGGAACCGACCAACCACAATTCTGGCGCGGGACCGACCGTCTACTGGCGGGTTGAGGGCAGCTTGCTCGATCTGACCGTGGTCGAGCCGGTGGCGTTCTTTACGTGGAACGCGCAGACGTTCGCTGAGCGCTTCCGGCGGCGCGGGCTGATTTTTTTGATGGCCCTGCTGCGGCCGTTTCTTTATTCCACCAACCGCAAGTTTGCTACGCGGGTCGTGCATGCGGTGCTGCGGGGAGTCAGTCGCGATCGGCTCGATCTACTCGGCGAGGAATTCTTTCAATACAAGTTGAAGCCGCGCCTGAAAGAGCGAGGTGTGAGTAAGGTGCAGGAGTTGGTGCAGTCCGGGGCAGATGTGGTGCTGGTGAGCCAGGGGTTGGAGCACGTGATGCGGCCGCTGGCGCAGCATTTGGGGGTTAGGCGGATTGTGGCCAATCGCCTGGAGTTTCGCGATGGAATGGCGACCGGCCGGTTGCTCGAGCCGGTGATCCGGCCGCGGGGGGCGTTTGCAAAATTCCGGGAAGAGAATCCGGACGGGCGCAGGGCTCCGAAAACTCTGGCCCGGCAGCTGGATATTTCGGTGGAAGAGTTGCGGGCGGCGGTGATTCCGGCGGAGCGGCGACCGGCCGTACCGGAGCGGCCGATTGTGCATTTTGATGGTCAGCGGCAGGCTCAGGGATTTTCCGTTCGGCGGGCGTTCGCGGGCAAGCACGTGATGCTGATCGGGGTCACGGGATTCATCGGCAAGGTCTGGCTGGCGAACACGCTGCTGGAATTGCCGGACGTGAGGCGGATTTATTTGTTGATTCGGCGGCAGAAATCGAATCCGGCGGAGCGGCGCTTCGAGAAGATGGTGGAAGAATCGCCCGTATTTGATCCGCTGTTTATGGTGCATGGGGACGGGCTCCCGGAATTTCTGCGGGAGAAGATCGAAGTCGTCGAAGGCGACGTTACTCGACCGGGGCTCGGATTGGAACCTGAGACGGCGCACCGACTGCAGAAGAATCTGGACTTGATTATCAACAGCTCGGGGTTGACGGATTTCAATCCCGACCTACGGGATGCCCTGGCGACCAATACCGACGCGGCAGTGAATATTCTCGAGTTTGTGCGATCGGCGGATCATGCGGGGCTGCTGCATCTTTCCACTTGCTACGTGGCGGGTGAGCAGGATGGGCGGGTCAGCGAAAAGTTGACTCCAAACTACACTCCGCGCGGGTTGGCCGACTTTGATGCCGAACAGGAATGGCGATCGCTGCAGGAGTTGGTGAAGCGGGCCGAAGCGCAGGCCGAGAGCGACGAAGTTACGTCGGGCTTGCGCATGCAGGCGCAGTCGAAGGAACATGCGGCGAAAGACTTGCAGGGCGCGGCTCTGGAAAATCAGATTCGCAAGAATCGGGTGCGTTGGCTGAAGACTTATCTGACCGAGGCCGGGACCCGGCGGGCTAAGGAACTGGGCTGGCCCAATACTTATACGCTGACCAAAAGTCTGGCCGAGTCGCTGATTGTGAAACATGGCGCGGGGCTGCCGATTGCGGTGGTGCGTCCGGCGATTGTGGAGACCTCGGTCTCCAAGCCGTTTCTCGGGTGGAATGAGGGGATCAATACTTCGGCGTCGCTTTCGTATCTGCTGGGGACGTACTTCCGGCAGTTGCCGACGAACGAGAGCAAGCGGCTGGACATTATTCCGGTGGATGCGGTGTGCAGCGGAATGACGCTGATTGCGGCCGCGATTATGGAACGGCGGCATGATCCGCTCTACCAACTGGCGACTTCAGTGACTAACCCGTGCGATATGGGCCGGTCGATCGAGTTGACGTCGCTGGCCCACCGCAAGCATTACCGGGCGCAGGAAGGGCTGGAATCGTGGCTGCGGCTGCGGTTTGATGCGATTCCGGTTTCGAAGACGCGGTACAACCGGATGTCGGCGCCGGCGCAGAAGGCGATCGTGAAATCGATTCAACGGATTATGTCGCCGCTGCCGCTGAAGAAGGCGCCGCTGGTGAAGACGGAGAGAAGCTTGGAGCGGCTGGAGAAATTGATCGAGTTGTTTGAGCCGTTCATACTTCTGAACGAGCATGATTTCACGGCGGAAAATATCGAGAAGCTTTCGTTCGCGCTGGTGCCGGAAGAGCAGAAGATTTTCGCCTACGATACACGTTCGCTTGATTGGTGGGAGTACTGGATCAATATTCACATCCCGGCGCTACGCCGCTGGACTTATCCCCTGATTGAAGGAAGGCCTCTGGAGGCGCGGCCGGCGCGCAGCTTTCGCCTCGCGCCCGCGAACGGAGACGCCTTGAAGACCGGGACCAACGGAGTCACGTGGCGATATTCCTGACCGGGTCGACCGGATACATCGGCGCACACGTTGCCGCCAATCTGCTAGAGCAGCACGGCGCTTCCTTGAACCTGCTGGTGCGGGCGCGCGATCCGCAGGAGGCGCAGATGCGGTTGTGGCGTGCCTTGCAATTGCATCTGGAATTTCCGCGCTTCTACGAATTTCTGCAAACGAAGGTGCGGATCTTTTGCGGAGACCTGACTTCTCCAGGGTTCGGTCTCGGCCGCGATGAATACGACCGACTGGTGCACACCACAGATTCGGTAATCCACTGTGCGGCGTCGCTGAACCGCAAGTCGGAGAAGAGTTGTCTGAACGTGAACTTGCGGGGCACGCTTGAAGTGCTCACGCTGGCGCGGCATGCCGAGCATTATCACGGGCTGCGGCGGTTCAGCGAAGTAAGCACGGTCGCGGTGGCTGGGAAGCGAAGTAATGAAGTTGTGGCCGAGGATCGGTCGATCGAGTGGGACCGGTCTGACTACGATCCGTACGCGCGCACGAAGAAATTTTGTGAACACATGACGCGTGTGCTGCTGCCGGACACTCCGAAGACGGTTTTCCGGCCGAGCATTGTGCTGGGCGACAGCCGGCACGCGGAGACCACGCAGTTCGACATGGTGAAGGCGTTCGTGTTTCTGGCTGGACTGCCAGCGCTGCCGTTTCGTCCTACGGACAAGATCGACATCGTAAATGTGGATTTTGTTGCCGATGCGATTGCTACTCTGCACCAAAAAGATCAGCCGCAGCACGACACTTATCATCTTTCGTCCGGGACTGGGTCGCAGACGTTCCGCGAACTGACGACTGCGCTAGCGGCGGCACAGCAGAAACGCGGCCCGATGTTTCTTCCGTTTGCGGAGAAGCCGTTTTCCGGGTCGGTTAATTTTCTTTCGAATCGCAAGGGAGAGATGGGTAAGGCAGCATCGCTGCTGAAAGTCTTTATGCCCTACCTGGTGTGGAACACGGTGTTCGACAACACACGCGTGACGACGGAGATGAAACGCAAGCCAGTGCCGTTTTCCGAATACAGCTTTCCTTTGCTGAAGTTCAGTCGCGAAAATCACTTCGAATATACGTACAAACCCTGGCCCGCGGCGGCAGGAGGGACTGCCGCATGATGGACATGATTCTGGAGGCGTGGGTCAGCAGCAACATTGAGCGGGCGAAAGCGCGATGGGTGCTCGGAGGGGGACAGCCGTGGAGGGCAGGAGAAAAATTGCGATTGCTTTTCGCCGGATACAACGGCACGCGCAACATGGGCTCGGATGTAAGAGTCGACGAAATGCTTCGCCAGATCCGGCATATCCTGGGCGTGGAGCGGGTCGAGTTCAGCGTAATGAGCCAGAACTTCGAGTTCTCCAAAGGATACTTCGAGGGCACGAAGCAGGTGCATCTTCCTGATATTTTTCCGCCTTTTTTGTCAGATGAGGTGCCGCGGCATCATGGAGTGGTCGCTTGTGAAGGGTCGATGTTCAAGAGTAAGTTTGCCAACGCTCTGACCACCATGATGATCGGCTCGCTGGGCATCGCGGCGGTGCAGAACAAACTTTCCGTGGGATATGGAGCGGAAGCCGGGCACATGGATCCGCTGGTGGCCAAGATGTGCGGACGCTACTGCAAGAATTCGCTGGTGATTACGCGCAATGAAGAGTCGCGCACGGTATTGCGCGAGCTAGGCGTGCCGACGGAAATTGGGACGGACACTGCGTGGACGTTTGAGCCCCGATCCGCCGAGTACGGGCAGAGTGTTTTACGTCAGGTGGGGTGGGACGGCAAGACGCCGGTGCTGGTGGTTTGTCCGATCAATCCGTTTGAGTGGCCGGTGAAAGCGTCGGTGACCAAGGCGGCGCTGCACAGTTTGACGGGCGCTTACAAGAAGAGCCACTACCGCGGGCCGTACTTTCATAATTCAGGACCGGCGTCAGATCGTGCTTACGAGCATTATTGGACCTCGATTGCCAACGCGGTGGATGCGTTTCGCAAACAGAGGAATGTGTTCGTGATTCTGGCGGCGACGGAGCGGTTGGATGCGCGTCCGGCGAACCGCATCTCAGAAAAACTTGGTGGAGTGCCGGTTCTGACTTCGGACCAGTACAACATGTATGAGCTGGTGAGCATTCTGCGGGCTTGCCACATGATGGCGTCGTCGCGGTATCACGGCATTGTGACGTCGATGCCGGCGCTGGTGCCGTCGGCGGGCATCACCATGGATGAGCGCATTCGCAATCTGATGCGGGAGCGGGGCCACGAAGAGTTGCTGATGACGGTGGATGATCCGGATCTCGAGCCGAAATTGCTGGCGGCGCTGGAGACACTGGCCACGCAGGGAGAGCGCATTGCCGATGGCATTGCGCGGACCGTGGTGAAGAATCTGAAGGTAATGGCGCGGATGGGAGTCTTCTTCGAAGAGGAAGTGCAGCGGCGATATCCTGAGTTTCCGACCCGCACAGGCGAGTGGAGTTGGGAGGACTACTTGCCGCCGATGAACGCTTCTTTGCGGCAGTTGGTGGCGGCGTACAGCTGAATCGGGCCGCGGTTCCGAGACAAACTCATGTCATTTGTCGGAGACATCTTTTCGCAACTGAAAACGGCGGCGGAGACGAAAGTGCTGCTTGAAATCCGCGACGGCCAGGTCGCAGGTGTGACAGGCGGCGAGTTTCTGGAATTGATCCGCAGGGCGCGGACGTTTCTCGCGTCGAAGGGCCTGAAGAAAGGCGACCGCTGCGGACTGCTGGCGGCCAACAGCATCCGCTGGGTCGCGATCGATCTGGCGGCGATGGCTGAGGGGCTGATCGTGGTTCCACTCTATTTCCGTCAGGCCCCGGCGGAGTTGGTGGCGATGATCAAGGACAGTGCGCCCTCGTTGGTGTGTTGTGGCGACGCGACATTGCGTGATGGGATACAGCAGAGCTGGCCGTCGAACGGGCCGGTTGCACCTCCATATTTTCTTTTTGACGAGATTCTTGCCGGTGTCGATGGGGTCACTTTGAACCAGCCGCAGGTGCAGGATTCCGACGCGGTTACTATCATCTACACTTCGGGCACATCGGGTGAGGCCAAGGGCGTGGTGTTGACCGCGGCCAACGTGGGGTTCATGCTGGGTTGCACCTCGGCGCGACTCGATTCGCTGATGGGCGGGCGATCTAGGCAGGACCGCATTTTTCATTACTTGCCGTTTAGCTTCTGCGCGTCGTGGATCGCCATGCTGACTTTTCTGTTGCGCGGAAGCCTGGTCACGCTGAATACCGATTTGACCAAGATTGCGAGCGACATGCCGGCGACGGCTCCGTACTATTTTCTGAATGTGCCGCAGTTGCTTGAGCGGATGCGCCGCGCGGTCGAGGAGCAGATCACGCAGAATGGCGGACTGGTGCTGGGGGCTTACTCACGAGCCAAGGCTGCGCGGGCGCGGCGGAACGAAAAGCGTGCAGAAGCTGGGGACGCCATCTGGCTGTGGCTGGCCAATGCCCTGATATTTCCCGCGATCCGCAAGAAAATGGTCGGTGAGAATCTGAAGGCGCTAATTTGCGGATCGGCGCCGCTGACTCCCGAGACGCAGGATTATTTCGACATGCTCGGCATTCCTGTGCTGCAGGTTTATGGACTGACGGAGACTACGGGGATCTGCACCATGGACGATCCGAACAATGTCGCCCCGGGACGCGTGGGGCCGGCGATTCCGGGCATTGAGATGCGGCTCGGCGAGAACGACGAGATCGTGGTGCGGGGACCGAATGTATTTCCCGGCTACTGGAATCGCCCGCAGCAGACGGCGGAAGCGTTGCGCGACGGATGGTTTCACACGGGTGACCAAGGGGAGATGGATGCGTCGGGAAACTGGCGCATCGTTGGTCGGATCAAGAATCTGATCGTCCTCGGATCGGGCCACAAGATTGCGCCGGAGGCGGTGGAAGAGGAACTTGCGCGCCATCTACCCGGCACGCAGCAGGTGGTTATCGTGGGCAACGGACGCGGATATCTTTCGGCGATCGTTACGGGGAACGTGACCGGCGAGCAGGTACAGGCGGCGCTGGATACGGTGAATCCGCAGTTGCCGCACTACAAGCAGGTGCGGGCATTTTGCCTGCGGCCAGAGCCGTTCTCTATCGAGAACGGGACGATTACGGCCAACGGCAAACTGAAGCGAGATGCGATTGCGGCAGGCATGAAGACTGAGATTGAAGAGATGTACGGGGTAAAGCAGGCGGTCTAGTTCCAGGGTGCTTGCGAAGGGGAACGCATTGGGCGTGAGGGAATTCAAAGGGCAAGCGTTGTCGTGGCAGGTTGAGGGCGGGGTCATCGAACTGGCGCTGCACCGTGATCCGTGCAATGAACTGGGCTCGCTGTCCCTCGGTGAACTGGAGCGATTCGCGTCCGCTCTGGACGAACTAGAAAAAGAAGCGCATGCGCTCATCGTTTACAGCGAGTTGAAGTCCGGTTTCTGCGCGGGGGCTGATCTGCGCGAGCTTTACGAGCAGTCGCACGCGATGGAGAAATTACAGGCTGCGCAGGGCGTACGCGATTTTCTTGAGCGCATTCACCGGGTCTTGAATCGCATTGATGCGGCGCCGTTGACGACAATTGCCGCGGTACATGGCGTGACGTTTGGGGGAGGGTTTGAGCTGGCGCTGGTTTGCGACTTGATGATTGCGGATAAGATGGCGCGCTTTTGTTTTCCGGAACTGAGGCTGGGGCTGATTCCCGGATTCGGTGGAATCCCTCGTCTGAAGCGGGATTTGGGCAATGCTGTGGTGCGCGACCTGCTGCTGACGGGTCGCAGTTTTAACGCTACCAAAGCTCAACAGATCGGACTGGCGAGCCAGGTCGTGGGGGAAGGCGAGGCTTTGCGCGCGGCACGGGCAACGGCAGCGCAGATGGGAAAGTTTGACCGGGAGACGGCAGTTGCGGCGAAGCGGTTCATCAAGCCGATTCCTGCCGAGGAGTTGCGAAAGGAAATCGACATCTTCTGCGACTTGTTTTCGCGGCCGGCAGTGCAAGCGGGATTGAAGAAGTTTGTCGAGAGCACCGACGCGCAGCCATATCTACCGTAGTCGAGAGTGGATTAGAATAAACGCCTATGGAAACAGCCGAAAAGACGCTCGACGAGATACTCACGCTGGCCGCGGCGCACTTCAAAGTGCCGCGTGCGTCGCTCTCTCCGGACGAAGATTTCTTCAAAGCGCTCGGCATCGACAGCCTGCAGACGCTCGACCTACTCACGAAACTGGAAAATCATTTTCGCGTGGAACTGCCGGACTATGAACTGCAGGGCGTAACCGACTTTCGCACGCTCGCGGCGAAGATCCAGGCGCGGCTGTAGACAAGGACTTTCTCATTGTTGATTGCTGATTTTTGATTGTTGACGGACGGGCAACGTCGCGGGTGACCTCCCGGTCGTTGGGTCAACACTCTACAATCAGCAATCAGCAATTTTTTATGCTCGATCTCCGCCAATATACGTGTCTGGGCGCGGCGCTGCGCGACGCGCTTGACCGCTTTGCGCCTGAGGTTTGTCTGATCGAGGCGGATCGCGATCGGGAGAAGGTCCGGCTGACGTATTCCGATTTCAAGGAGATCGCGCTGCCGCTGGCGCGCGCCCTTGAAGACGCCGATTACGATGCGGGCGACCGGGCGGCCATCATTATGACGAATCAGTCGAAGTGGCTGATTTCGGCCTACGCGATTTTTTATTGCGGCGGCGTGCTGGTACCGCTGGACTACAAATTGACGGCGGCGGAGCATCTGCAGTTGCTGACGCATTCGAAGGCCAAGGTGCTGATCGTCGAGTACCACCTGTGGCGGGCGATTATGGAATCGCCCGACTTCCAGAAAATTGCGACCAAGATTGTATTGGTTACCGAAGCTCCGCTGGGCGTGGAATTGGCGGGTGCGTTCCGCTGGGAAGATTTCAAGCGCAAGGGTGCTCCCGACTTTGTGATGCGGCAGAAGGACGATGTCGCCTGCATCGTCTATTCCTCGGGAACTGGCGGGCGGCCCAAGGGCTGCGTGCTCACGCACGAAAATTATCTGGAGCAGTGCCGGGCGCTGACCGCGTGGTATCCGTTTTGGCCAGGAGTGCGGTATTTGAGCATTCTGCCGACCAATCATGCAATTGATTTTATGGTCGGCTTCATAGGGCCGTTCGTGTGCGGAGCTTGCGTGGTGCACTTGCGCACGCTGCGTCCGGAGTTTGTGCGCGATGCTTTCGTGCGCTACCGGATTACGTACGTATCGCTGGTTCCGATGATCGTGAAAAACCTGGAGCGCGGACTGCGCGCGAAGTTTGACGAGCTACCGTCGTGGAAGCGGGCTTACCTGAACGCGATGATCGCCACGAACCGGATGTTGACGCGGCGCCGGCCGAAAGTCAAGCTGAGCCGCATATTGCTGTCGAGCGTACACCGGGGATTCGGTGGCGACGTGCTGGCTCTGATTACGGGTGGGGCGTTCATGGAGCCCTCGACCATGCAGTTCTTTTACGATCTTGGGATTCCGGTAGTGAACGGTTACGGGCTTACCGAAGCGGGGACGGCACTGACGCTCAATGACCTGAAACCGTTTCGCGCAGACACGGTGGGCAAGCCGCTGCCGGGAGTTGAGTTGCGGATTCTGAATCCGGATGCAGATGGGGTTGGGGAAGTGGCTGTGCGCAGCAAGACGGTGATGTCACACTATCTCGACGATCCGGAACTCACACTGGATACGATCGTCGATGGTTGGCTTCTGACGGGCGATCTGGGGCGGTTTGACGGCACCGGGCATCTGCAACTGTTCGGGCGCAAGAAAAATATGATCGTCACCCAGGGTGGAAAGAATATATACCCGGAAGATATTGAGACTGTGTTCGATGGGTTGCCGGTGAAGGAGTACGCCGTTTTTGCGGCGAACTATGTGTGGCCGAAGAAAGAACTCGGGGAGGAAAAGTTGGTGCTGGTGCTGCGGCTGGAGCAGAACCAGAGATTCGACAGTAAGTTGCTGGAAGAGATTTCGGCGCGGAATCGCCGGCTGCCTGACTTCAAACGCGTGAACGGATATTTGATCTGGGAAAAAGATTTTCCTCGGACTGCATCCATGAAAATTAAGCGGCAGGTGCTGGCCGAGGACATTGGGAAATCGGTGGGGCGGGAAACGATGGTGGCCTTGTGAACTGCCGCTGAAGGTTATGACTGGTCAGGCAAAATTCCTGCCACGCTGACAGCATTTTCTCGGCTGTCAAAAATGGATCTGAAACCTTGGGGCGAGACTATCTTGCGATTGTGAATCCGGCAGCGGGAGGCGGGCGGAGCCGCAAGTTATTGGGCCCGGCGCTGGAGCGCTTGCGGGCTGGCGGCATCGAAATAAGAGTTGCGGAGACACGGGCTCCGGGCGACGCGACGGAGATTGCGCGCGAGGCGTATGGGCGCGGCGCGAGGAATTTCATCGCAGTCGGCGGTGATGGGACTTCCTATGAAATCGTAAATGGGCTTTATCCACAGGCGCTTGCCGGTGAGGCCCCGACTTTGGGATTTCTGCCGCTGGGTACGGGCAATTCCTTTCTGCGCGACTTCAGTCACGCCGGGGTGGAGTACGGGATTGAATCTCTGCTGGCTCAGAGGAGTCGGGCTTGCGACGTGATGCGGTTGCGCCATCGCGGCGGAATGATCCATTACATTAATTTGCTGAGCATGGGCTTTTCGGCGGACGTCGCAACACTCCGCGCGCGGAGTTTCAGCGGCTGGGGAGAGTTTGGATACGTGACATCGATTTTTCTGACGCTGGCGCGATTCAAGCGCCGGCCGTTCCCTGTTCGAATTGAAGGCGGGGATAGCTTTGACCGCCGGAGTTGCCTTTTCCTGACTTTCAGCAACAGCAAGTTCACCGGCGGAACGATGATGATTGCCCCACAGGCCGAGATCGACGACGGACTGGCGGAATACGTTCGTTGGGGTCCGATCGGGCGGTTGGGGCTGATTGGCAATCTGCCGGGGCTTTATGATGGGACGCATATCAAGCATCCGCTGGCAGAGCGCAAAGCCGTGAAACGAGTTGAGTTCAGCCTGGACGCGCCTATTGACGTTATGGTTGACGGGGAAGTGCTGACGCTGCATTGCGAAGAATTGGATGTGCTTCCGGGAGCGCTCAACGTCGTGGCGTGACCGATGCAGAAATTATCACCGTGATATAAGGATGGTTCATGTCTGAAGAACGGCGAAGGCGGCAAGAGAAGCGCGAGGGATCAAGCGATGGAAAGACGAAGAACGTGCTGATCTACGGCGCCGCAGTGATTCTGCTGGCGGGAGCTTACTTCGGAGGAAGATACCACAAGAATCATAAGTACGATTCGTTCGCGCAGTGCCTGGCGACGAAGCAAGCCAAAATGTACGGGCTGTACTGGTGCCCGCACTGCCTCGAACAAAAAGAAATGTTTGGCGCCTCGTTTCATTATGTGCCTTATGTGGAGTGCGCCATCAAGGGCTCGTCGGAACTGGCGCCCGAGTGCAAGGCCGCGGGGCTGAAACTGTTTCCCAGTTGGCAGTTTGGCGCCCAGCCACCGAAGGAAGGGGTTTTGCCGCTGGAAGAGTTGAGTGAAAGAACAGGGTGCAGCCTGCCGTGACCGATTCGGCTCTTGTTCCACCTCCCAGACTGGCGAGGAATCGAGTTCTGTTTGGAGTGATCGCAGTCTTGTCGCTGGCGGGGATGATCGTGTCGGCGGTCTCACTGCAGCGACACTATGCGAAGTCGGCGACCGCGCTTTGCGACTTCAGCCAGAAGTTCAGCTGTGACATCGTGAACCGCAGCGAATATTCCGCGATCGAGGGCATCCCGGTGGCCGGGATCGGCGTAGCCGGGTACGCCGCACTGTTCCTGCTGGCGACATTCTGGAAGTCCCGCTCGGAGACGCCGAATCGCCTTTTGGGTGCGGCGATTGCAGGATTCGCTTTTGCGTTGTACCTCACTTACATTGAAGCGTACGAACTGATGACGTGGTGCATTTTGTGTTTGATTTCGCTGCTACTCATTTCTCTAATCTGTCTGCTCGCCATCATCGTGAAAGTAAGAGCTGTGACGGCGTAGAGTGTGACCTCCGTTATATTCTGATGGAACTCTTTTTCTGATGGGAGCGATCCAACCAACTACGAGTTATGGCTCCGCAGCTGCTGGCGAGGTAATCCGCGCCCAGTCGGCGATGGGAGATTTACGTCTGCATGAATTTCGCAGCCGCGTTTTTAATAACACCCGATTTCTGCGGATATGGCTGCCTTCGGGATACGACGCCGCCGAAAATGCCGGGCGGCACTATCCGGTGCTTTACCTGAATGACGGGCAGAACCTGTTCGAGGGAGCGACCGCTTTCAACGGGGTCGAGTGGCAAGTGGACGAAACGGGTGACCGGCTGATTCGCGAGGGCGTGGTTCCACCCATGATTTTTGTGGGCATGGACAACGCGGGGCGAGAGCGCATCCGCGAATACATGCCGCACCGCTCGCTGAATCCGATGATGCTGCGGGCTCATGGAACACGGTATCCGGCGTTTCTGTTCAAGGAAGTCATGCCGTTCGTGGCATCCCACTACCGCGTGGCGAGCGAGCCGGAAAATACGGGTCTGGGCGGTTCATCCCTGGGAGCGTTAATTGCACTCTACGCCGTTGCCGTTCGGCCCGGAGTGATTGGGCGATTGCTGTTGGAGAGTCCGTCGCTGTGGGCTTCGAACCGGCAGTTGATCCGGCAGAGTCGAGGAGTGAAACGCTGGCCGGAAAGAATTTTTCTGGCGACCGGAACTGCGGAAGCGGGACGCAAGGATAAAGATCAGAGCGTGGTAGACGACGTTCGCGAACTGGCGGGGATCATGCGGCGAGCGGGATTGGACGACGCCCGGCTGAAGTTGGTGATCGAGGATGGCGCCACGCACAACGAAGCGGCGTGGGCGAGGCGGTTCCCGCAGGCACTGACGTTTTTGTTTGGAAGGCGGGGATAGAGTTTCCCGATTTTCGGAATTCCTCTAGGATTCCACGCTGCTTGCTTCGTCCCAAACAGATTCGGGCGCCTTGCTTCCGCAGGAAATTCTCCAAATCAGAAACAGGGTGGCAGCCATCGCCGGCACTGAAAGCTGGAGGTGCGTCCATCGCGCGACGGGACCGAGCAGCGGGAGCAGGTACGCGAGGTAAAGAAGAGATCCCAGCCAGCGGGTTGATGCCGTGAGCGGCTGACCCACGAGCCAGTCGGCTAGCAGAATGAATGCGGGCGCCAAGATGACCAAGTCGTAAACCGTAAGGTGCGGCGCTACCAGCACGCTGGCCAGCAGGAGGACTGAATATCGCAGAGACAGCGGCACCGTTGGGCTGCGCTTCCAGCAGGCGATGGTCAGGCCGAGCACGGCGGCTGCGCTCAGAAAATAGAGTGCAAGCGAGAGGGCGGGCCAGGGCACGAGCATGGACCAGAAAGTGCGCAGCGAGTGCGTCTGGTAGGGCTTGGGCTCGAGCAGGGGCATAAGGGGGCGCGCGTTCTGCATCGTGCGTATCCATTGACGGAGCGGGTCGATTCCGTAATAGAGAACTCCGACGGAGAGTTGAGCGGCCGCTGAGAGAGCGGCTCCAACCACAATTTTCCAGGCCCCGAGCGATGCGAACACGATGACTGCGGCTAGCGCGAGCTGCGGCTTGAAAATCAGGCAGCCGAGGACGAGCCCGGCGAGGAACTCGCGGCGGTCGAGCAGCAGGAAAAACATTCCAGTGACGCAGGCTAGCGCGATCGCAGAGGTCTGACCCCAAGCGATCAGGTGAAAGAACGCGGGAAATGCCGCGGCGAGAAGGACAACGGTTCCGCCGTGTTCGCGCAAGTTTGGACAGGCGCGCCAGACGCCGTAACAGCAAATAGCGTAGATCGCCGCGCTCAAGGTCCACCACAAAATCAGAGCCCATCCGTAAGGGAGATGAGCCAGCGGCGCGAAGAAAATCGAGACTTGCGGCGGATACAGGGGTAGGTAGAGAATCCCGCCCGCTTCGGGCACACGCTGCGCTGCCAGCGCCGCTTGGGAATTGATGTCGTACAAATCGGCTCCGCGATGGGCGTTCGTCAGCGAGCCGAGCGTGTAGAAATGGAGAAAGTCGGTGCCCTTGAGTTTTCCGTTGCGGTCAAGCAGTCCGGGCGTCGCGATGGTCCACAGGTAGAGCGACCACACGCACAGGGCAACAATCGCGCCATGAGCACGCAGGCGTTTTAGGGTCAACCAGTATCTGGTAGGTGTTGCCATCGGCTGGCCCAATGATATCGAAGCAGCGGCGGATTTCAGTTAAAGCATTTCCCGAAGCCGTCTATGCAGCCTGTGGGCGACGGACGAATATCAACCACGACACCACAAAGGGAAACAGAAGCACCAATGCGGAGGGCAGAAGTGGAAGGCGGGTCATCGAATCGAGCTGCGGAGGATGCGCCAGCAGCGCGAGAGAAGTGAGCCACGGCCACGCTGCCAGCGCTGTAAATGCGGACCGACCGAGACGCGGCAGAGTGTTCCAGTCGCGCAGCAGAATTACCACGGGGAGAAGCAGGAGGACGTGATTGAATGGAGTTAGCAGTGGCAGAACCAGCGTCGAGGAGAGAAGAAATAGCGCCAGGATTTGAGCGAACTCCGGCGAATCCGCTGCCACCTTTCGGTGCCTCCAGGCAAATATGAGAAGAGCAGCTACGAGCACGACCGATAACGCGGGTCCCGCCCAACCTCCCAGCACCAGCCAAAGCGGAGACGTGGCGGTAGGAAAGTATTTCCGATAAGCGTTGAGGCCTTCGACAAAATATCGCGGCCAACCGGGAAGAAGCAGTTCCGCTCCGCCCACGAGTGCTGCAAGGGCACTCCCGAACCCGGCAGGCAGTGGCCATCTCTTTTTCCAATCGCCGGCGCTCCAGAGCAAGAGCCCCAGCAGGCACAATGCCATCATCTGCGGCTTGATTGTGGAAAGCGCCAGCAGAATTCCGGCTATGAAATAGCGGCTACGAGTTACGCACCAACTTGCGAGGGCGAATAGGAACGCAACGAAGAGGCTGAACTGGCGTAGCCGCAATCCCTGGGCAATCTGTGGACTGCTCAATACGAACAGAATGAGTGCGGCGATGGCCAGTGGCGGTGGACGCCAGCGCGCTACCTGCAACCAAATCCAAACACTGATGGCAGTGAACAAGGCGAGAACTACTGGGGCCCAGGTTTGGAGCGTGGCAAAATCGGAATGAACCGTCGGAGCCAGCAGCAGCACGACGTACAGCGGATACACAAACCGTTGCTCGTCGAGGATATCCGACGGTTTGTCGTAGGTCTGCTCGATTGGATGGCCGTAGAAGGCCATCTGAATCTCATGGCTCACTTCTTTGCCATACGGGTTGCGGCCGTTGAGCAGGAGTTCACGGGTGCCGACCCAGCGTGGATACAGATCGCCCATTTCCTCTTTCAGGGGGCCATGCTGCACGTTCACGTAGTACTCCCACGGCAGCAGCACGCGGTGCATATAAGTCCAGCTGATGGCGCTCGCCATGACAGCTAGAACCAGCCAAAGCCAACTTCGCATGTGCTCGATTCACGCTCGGTTCGTTCCGAGCCTTAAGGTCTTTGGGCTCGCCACACTGTCTGGAGCCGACATCAAAACTGGCCTCCGCCCGCGAACCGCGAGGGAGGCCCGTGCCGGTCAGTTACTTGCGCGCGGGTTCCTTTGCGGGTTCTTCGAAAAGGCCGTCGACAATCTGAATCATTTCGTTGTCGACGACGCGGTTCTTGGCGATGGCTTCCTTCAGCGGGATGGAGACAATCTTATTGGAACGCAGAGCCGCCATGCAGCCGAATTCGCTGCGATGCACCATGTCGATGGCGCCGAGACCGTAGCGCGTGGCCAGCACGCGGTCAAAGGCGCTGGGAGAGCCTCCGCGCTGGATGTGTCCCAGCACGACTGCGCGAGTTTCGAAGCCCGTACGCTTCTCGATCTCGCGGGCGAGAACATTGGCGATGCCGCCGAGTTTGGCGTGACCGAATTCATCTTTGCCCATGTCCTGAATGACGGGCGCGCCGGAACTGGTATCGGCGGAAAACTTTGCACCCTCGGCGACGACGACGATCGAGAAATAGAGGCCACGTTCGTGACGCTGGCGAATCGATTCGGCGACCTTGTCGATGTCGAATGGCCGCTCGGGAATCAGAATCACATCAGCGCCGCCGGCAATGCCGCTGTAGAGCGCGATCCAGCCGGCATCGCGTCCCATGACCTCGACGACGATCACACGATTGTGCGCTTCGGCGGTAGTATGGACGCGGTCAATGGCTTCGCAGACGATGTTGCAGGCGGTATCGAATCCGAAAGTGTAGTCGGTTCCACCCAGATCGTTGTCAATAGTCTTGGGCACGCCTACGACTTTGATTCCGGTTTCGAAAAGCTTCTGAGCTACTGACAAAGTGTCGTCTCCGCCGATGGCGACGAGCGCGTCAATCTTATGTTTTGCAATCGTGTCGGTGCAGCGCTGAATTCCGTCAGGGCGCTTGGATGGATTTGTGCGCGATGTGCGCAGAATGGTTCCGCCGCGGGGCAGAATGCCGCTTACTGCTTCCAGGTCGAGCGGCATGGTCTGATCTTCAATGAGGCCGCGCCAGCCTTCCATAAAGCCAACAAATTGATCGTGATAGTGGAACACACCTTTGCGCACTACGGCCCGGATGACTGCGTTTAAGCCGGGGCAATCGCCGCCTCCGGTTAACATGCCTATTTTCATCGTATGCTCCCGTTTAAATATGAGTTCAGAATAAAGTCCTCCGAATGCACCCCGGGTGCGGGGATGATGAAATAGCCCAGACGCTGAGGTGAAGATCGGTCGGAACAGATAGAGTAACACTAAAATGAGGGAGGCTAAAGTCGGGGACTTCAGAGAGAATCGATCAGGAACTGGTTTTCGCGCACACGAGGTTGCTACTAGGACGGGCAGTCGTTCCGCGTTAAACTGCTTTCACATGCGAGTCATGGGCATTGATTGTGGTGGAGAGTACACCGGCTTCGGAGTGGTGGAAATGTATGAGAGCGGGAAGCTCTGCTGTCTGACTTGCGGGGCCATCAAGCTCTCGCCGCGCGAGGCGTTGCCGCGGAGGCTGTCGCGCATCTTCACGCAGCTCGGCGCGATTATCGTCGAGCACCAGCCTGATGAGGTGGCGATTGAAGATGTCTTCTATGCGCTTAATGTGAAATCCGCGCTCAAACTGGGGCAGGTTCGTGGAGTCGCAATGCTGGCGGCCGCCGCGGCGGGATTGGAAGTTGCCGAATATTCTCCGCTGACCATCAAGTCGTCGGTGGTGGGTTACGGCCGGGCCGAGAAGCAGCAGGTACAGCACATGGTGACGCGGTTGCTGGAACTTTCCGCGGCGCCGGAGCCAATGGACGCTTCTGACGCTCTGGCCATTGCGATTTGCCATCTACACACGGCGGGGACTCTCCGCCGGCAGCGGGCCGTGGCGCGGTAAGTTCACTCGTTCATCCACTTTTGGCATAATTACGTGTGATCGTCTGGGTGTAAATCCGACGCGAGAACGAATTCTGAGGCTGACTCTGAGGGTGATGACTGGAGCCGGGAGAGCGGGATTGCGGAGCGCGGGACGGCGACAGCGGCTCGGTTTTTTCGTCGGATTTCTCGTTGTGCTCTGCAGCGTTTCGACTCGGGCAGCCGAGCCCGCCACGATTACTTTTTCGCTGAGCTTTCCGGACTCAGATCCCGACCGCTACGCGATTACCGTGCAGTCCGACGGCCAGGCTCGCTATGACTGCTCTGCGAAGATCTCGAACGACTCGGACGAGCGCGAGAACTATCAGACGGAATTCAGTTTCTCGGCCGCTACCCGCGCCCGGATTTTCGAGCTGGCCGCGCAGGCTCATTATTTTTCCGGCAAAATTGACTCGGGCAACCGCAAGCTGGCCTTCACCGGGTCCAAGAAATTGACCTACAAGGACGGCCAGCGGGAAACCACCGCGGCTTACAATTTTTCTTCCGTGCCCGCGGTCCAGCAGCTGACGACTTTGTTTCAGAGCATGGGCGCGACGCTGGAGTTCGGCCGCCGCCTGGCCTACTACCATCGCTACCAGAAGCTGGCCCTCGACGACGAGCTGAAACAGATGGAAGACGAGATGAAGCGCGGCGACCTCATCGAACTGCAGGCCGTAAAGCCAGTTCTCCAGGAGATATACGACGACGGTTCCGTGCTCAACGTGGTGCGGGCGCGCGCGCAACGGCTGATGGAAGTGGGCAATGGAGCAGGTCCGGGGCGTTGAGAGGTCCGGGAATCCAGTTTTCTCGCCCATCCTTATTGTTTCGCCAATCTCTTAAATCTAGGCAATCTTTTGGAGTTTCAAAGAATCCGCCCCCCCGCCACGGGCTGCTGGCCGATATCGCCCTTGGCCTTAAGTTTTACAATTACTTTTGACAAACCATGTTCTAATAGGCGGCGAAAGCCTTTGGAGGTTGCTTATGTCCAAGCTATCGCTCTCCAGGTTCAGTATGGTTCTTCTGACGGCCGCTGGCTGCGCGCTGATTGCGCTGCCCGCATTGGCCGATTCGCAGGCACGCATCGTTCGCCTGAGCGATGTTCAAGGTTCGGTGCAGATCGACAAAAACACTGGTTTGGGATTTGAAAGCGCCTTTCTCAACCTCCCCATCACGCAGGGGGCGCGGTTGAAGACGCACGACCGCGGCCGCGCCGAAATCGAATTCGAGGACGGCAGCACGATGCGCCTGACTCCCAACACGACCGTGGAGTTCAGCACGCTCAGCGTGGGCGACTCTGGCAAGCGGACATCGGTGATCACGCTGGTCGAGGGCATGGCCTACGTTAACTGGTTGGGCAAAGACGATTTCAGCCTGAATTTCTCGAAGGAAAAGATTGCGATCGATCGCGCCGCGCACTTCCGGATTGAAACTTCGCCGACAGTCGCTCACCTGGCAGTGTTCAAAGGCGAGGCCGACGTGGACGGCCCGGCGGGCAAGGTCGTGGTCGACAAAAAGAAGACGGCGACTTTTGATATGACTGATGATGACAAATACGCCGTCGCCGACAAGATCGCGGAAGCTCCGCTCGATTCGTGGGACAGAGAGGCCAGCGAATATCACCAGCAGTACGCGAAGAATAATTCGTCGCCGTACGGCTATGGGGTCAGCGACCTGAATTATTACGGCGCCTACAGCAACGTTCCCGGCTACGGAACGATGTGGCAGCCGTTCTTTACTGGGGTTGGGTGGGATCCGTTTATGGACGGGGCTTGGTCGTTCTATCCCGGCATGGGTTACATGTTTGCGTCGGCGTATCCGTGGGGATGGATGCCGTACCGGTACGGAAACTGGATGATGGTGCCGGGGATGGGCTGGATGTGGCAGCCCGGGGGATATAACAACTGGCTGACCGTGCCGCGTTTTGCGGGGACGTTGCCGGCGAATTTCCATCCGCTGGTTGCGCCAGCGGACGGGACGGGAAAGACGATTGCGGTGGGGAGGGGTGGAGCGACCTCTGCGTTGCGCTCGTCATTCCTGACTGTGAAGTCAGGCTCGGCGGGCTTGGGGATAGCGCGGGGCTCGCTGGAGAATCTTAATCGTCTGAACCGGGAAGTGGCCAAGAACGGATTCGCCAGAGTGTCGCCGGCGCCCCAGTTTGGCGGGAGTTCGGTGATGAGATCGACTGTGGGCGCGCCGCTCAGCAGCGTGTCGAGTGCGCCGATGTCTGGACGCAGCGCATCGGCTGGGCACGCCGCCGGGGGAACGCACCACTAGAGTGGGTCAATCAATGTGAAATGCAGCGGGGCAGCCGAATCGGCTGCCCCATTTGTTTGGATTTAAAGAAATCCGCGTCTAGCGCCGCAGGTTTACTGAAGTGATCACCTTCTCGCACAGCGATTGCAGGTCTGCCGACGAGGCATGATCCCAGGTGCAACTGACCGGCACGACTTTGCCCCACGGAGTCAGCATGAGTCCGAGCACGCCGTGAATGTTGGCCAGGTCACGCTGAGTTGCGCTGAAGTCGGTGATCAAACCGGGGTAGCCATCGAGCGTGGTGCTGGTGGAGTCGGTTCCGATTCCGGGCTTTGCCGCTAGCCAGACGTAATTGTCCAGATAATACGTGGCCTGTTTCTTGAGTTCTTCGTCGTCGGTGAGCCCCTGAGAGCGGCGATCGAGTGCGGGCCCTATGGAGATGCTCACCTCTTTGTCGCCTCTGTGGGTGAGGTATACGGTGCGCAGCGGGGTGTCGTCTGAAACCTGCACGTCTCCCGGCAAGGCCACTGACACGGTCGCGCAGAACCACGCATCTCGACACAAGCCCTTTTCGTAGCGAGTGAATCCGGCGGGAGTTGCGACCAGGGTTTCAGAGTCCACGACCAGGCGCGTGCTTCGTTTCACGACGGCCGGTTTGGCTGCCAGAATCATCGCATTCGGAAGAAGAGTTTTTGTAGCAGAGACCGGCGTGGTTCCGGACTCGGGATCGGGCGTTGCCTCGAAGCGCTTCAACGCCGCCAGCCACTCGATGGAATGGTCGTACGGCAGGAGGCGGGCGCGTGCCTCTTCCTGGAAATGAAACGTCATAAACGGATAACGCCCAGGATTGTCAGATCGCATGCTCGACATATCGGGCATAGGATTCTCCGGGTCGTCGGCGTCGTTCGGATCGGCAGGATCATTATCCGGAGAGTCGCCGTCGTCGTAAGGCGAGGCAAGAGTCAGTTTGTTGTCGATGTTTTGCGAGCGATGCAGCCAGGCGACGTGATGCGTTGATGGGTCAAGCAGCAGGGAAATGTGCAGAACGGCTGCGACCGCATTGTTGCCTGCGCCGGGCACAGTGCGTCCGCCGCTGGCGGTGCCGGCGGCGGGAAGGTCGATAGGCGAGAAAACGTATTGCGACGTCACGAAGGCGCACGACTTGCCGTCGACTTGCACTAGATTGCGGAAGCGCAAATCTGCTCCGCTTAATTCCAGATCTTTCAAGGCACGGTCGCGGGAATAGGCGAACTGTCCGCGAGCCTTCCAGGAAGCACCCTCGGCAACAGGTTGGGGCGAGAACTCGGTCTGTAACAGATCCTGCGTGACTTTCCGCAGTAAATCACCGCCGTCCCAGTATTTGAAATAGCCGTCGATGCTGCGGCTCATCTCGGTTTCGCCGTGGGGTCCCACGCGGAACATGACGGGAGACGATTGCAGCGCGGCGAGTCGCTTTTGGAAGTCCGGTGCGGAAAAGAGCGCGCAGCGCACGCTAGTAACGTGGGTGTCGCTATACGTGGCTTCGACTGGAATGTTCCCGTCTTTGTCGGTGGGTTGCGGGCGCAGAGTAACGATCGCGGCCATGGCATAGTCACACGGACCGCGTGCCGGGAAGAGGTTCGCTCCACTGGCGTCGGCAATGGGCAGGAAAGAGCCAGCAGCTTCCAGTTCGTAGCGCAGAACTTCGCCGGGTTTAAAATCGGCCCGCAGCAGGAGCTTGTGCTGAGCAGTTCTGGATTGGGCGTGCGCCAGGGTTGGTCCGGCGCAGAACAATCCTGCGCACAACAGCAAAGGTCCGGCTACGAAAATAGAGTGTAGTCGCGGCATAGGCATTCCGTTCTCCTAGGGGTACTCATCCTCTGGGGGATCGGGGTCGTTTGGATCTTTGTAGGTCTTTCGAATGAAGGAGGATTGCAGTTCCTGATATTGCGCCGAATGTACGACGGCGTCGCAGATGCTGGCGGCCGCGGCGGAATCCTCTTCACGATATACGCAGGCAAAACCGAAATTACCGTAAGGCGAACCTGCGACCGCGCTCACACCGCGATATTTGAAAGCGCCCGCAGCGATGTCGAAGTGAGTAATCAGCCCGTTGGTCCAGTCGATGCGAACATGCTCATCGAGCGCAATGCGGGCCGCACGGCCAAAATATTCCGGGCGGGAGAACCATCCCTGCAGGAATGCTCGCTTGAAAGTGTCGGCTGTGTACTTGAGGTCGGTCGACTGCGCGGCATAGACGCGGATAGCGTGGGCGGGGTCTTCCTCGCGGCCTGCGAGTGGAATCAGCACGGGTCTGGGCTCTTGCTCGGCGCGGCTCCACTTGGGAGTCTTGGGTAGAGTGATTGAAAATTCATAGCAGGGCTGGAGTGTACAGAGGCGTATACGCCAGACGCCGCCCCCGTCGGGCCCATCGTCTTCGTCGGTGAGTTTCTTGCCGGAGATGTGGTTTGGAGCCGATTGTTCCTGGCGCGTCTTGCGAGCGACGTCTCCCAGAGCCTGGCCGGAGTCCTGTCCCGACGCAGCTAAGCAGGCGCACGATAGAAGCACTGCGAGCACGATGCAGGTGCGAGTTGGGTTCGCCGATAATTTCATGGCAAGCGCAACGAATTTACCAGAGTCGTGCACAGAGCTTCCGCGTCGGCGAAGTGCTCCTCGGGCGCCGCGCATCCGAGTAGGAATTGTTTGCCCTGGTTCTCGATCAGGACACGTTCTCCGATCCACCAGCGTTTCTGATCTCTCTGGTAGCGAAAACGGGTCATCAAGGCGGGCCTGTCTTCGATAGTCAGATCCTGGGTGCTGACACTGTCTGGCTTTTCGCGGGACCAGCCATTGGCGTTCGCGAGATCGCGCATGCGAATGTAGTCGGGATCGGTCAGGCTGCGGTAGGGGGCGTTGACATCCGCCGGGCCGGCATAAAGCATGAGCGATTCGCCATCGAGCGCGGCCTTGAAGATGTATTGTCCGTTGGTTCGCGAAATGACTTCTGATTTCTCGGGGATGACGACGGAGGCTTCCGCGCACTGCTGAGGATTCTGGCAGTATTGCAGAACGAAAGGTTGGAAGCCCGGTGGGGCCACAGTCGTTCCTTCCGCGCTGTCGAGCGTGGTCTGCGCTTTGTCATGGGGGGCTTGTCGCGTCTGACGAGCTAGTTCGGCAAGGGAAGGGTTTTGCGAGCCTGATTCGCTGGACGGAGTTTGTTGCGCTGGAGTTGCTTCCGCCGTCAGCGGAAGTGGAACTGCGCGAGCCGCGTTTGCTGCTGCCGGCTTTTCGGACGACGGTTTGTCCGAGAGCGTGGCTGGATGCACAACGATATCTTCCTTGAGCTGAATCGAAGGATAGATGATCTGATCGCACATCTGAAATGTGGTTTGCTCGTCGTGGACTTGCGCATTCACAGCCGCCTGCACCTTGCGGCGATCCGTGCCGTACATTTGCCGGTCGCGGTCGCTGCAGGTGTTGTGGCCCTGGTTGTCGTAGATCGTGCAGGAATGCATGTCGTCAGGGCTGACACACATCACAGGAATCACGCTGTTCGAGGCAACAATGAATATCATCGAACCCCAGACCACGTGGCCCAGCAGATAAGGATTACCTTGCCACGCGCACCGAAAAGCTCGGTGTGAACCCTGCTTGATGGCGGCACAATAGGGCTGCGGCCCATGCAGGCCGGCGAGTTGGCGTACCACGTTCAGGAGATCACTGTCGCTGACGTTATCGATGATGTTGGCTGGGATCGGAATCGGATTGCCGGCAACGACTTCGGTATTCGTGATGCCGAGGCGCGAACCGAGCAGCACGGCTCCACCATTGTCGCGGCCCTCGAGGCTGAACGGATAGGGAACGAACAGGCGGTAATCACCGGCATTGTAATTGGTGAAGCCGGTGGGCGCGTTGGCCGCGGCTTCCTGCTCTTGCTGCATCTCATCGACCAGTTCCTGCGCCTTGCTGGACCTGGCGTCGGCGGTTGATGCGTGCTGAGCGCGCGCTTGGCGGGCCAGGTCGGCGAGCGAATTGCCTGGAGTCTCGGAGTCCTGTCCCCAGGCAAAGGTGCTGGCACAGAGCAGCGCCACAGCAACGCCCGGAATAGAAAGCCTGCGTGTCATGGCAATCGTAATGATTCAATCAGACCGGAACAGATACTGTCTCCATCGGAGAACGTGTCTTTGGGCGCCATGCAGCCGACGACCAGCTGGGCGTCATTGTTTTCAACCTCGGCTCGCTTGGCGATCCAGTCGGCGGCGCCCTTCCTGAATCGCATCTGAGTGACGAAGGCCTGCTTTCCATCTAAAGATGTTTGCTCGGCGCTGATGGTGGAAGAAGTCCCGGGATCGCGTTCGCGCTCGGGATCAACCAGTTGCTTCCAGCGAACTGTGCTGCCATCGCTGGGATTGCGGCCGGGACAGCTCTCGGCGCCGGCCGGGCCCATCAGCAGTAGAAACGGGGCTCCCTTGACCTTGGTCTCGAAGACATACTGCTTGCAGTCGGAACTGACAAGTTTGGCATCGGCGGGAACCAAAACTGATGCGTTCCAGCACTGCTGGGTGTGGCTCTTGCAGTAGGTGAATGCCTGTATTTTGAAGCCAGCCGGAATCGTGCTCTGCGCTGCCACTGTTGCGGGCGTGGGAGGAGTCGGCACGCTCCGGGCTGAGGGCTGGTGCAACTGGCGCGCGATGTCGGCCAAGGAGGCGGGCTCGTCGTCCGCGGACTGCGGGGGTGCGGCCGCTTTTGCTGGATCGACTGCTGCGTCCGAACTGACGGTTGATTTTGTGGAATCGATGGCGGTGTTCGTCGCGCTTAGATTCGTCTTCTGCGGGGCGGATGAATCCTTGATGCGAATCGACTGAAACACAGCGTCGCACTTCTGCCACGCTGTTCGGACATCCTGCTCTTCGTGATCCATGACCTCGCGCGCATATTTCTTCTGCTTAAAAGTGGCGTGAGGGTTGTTGAGAGTGTCGCGGGCTCGGCTCTCGGTATTGGCGACGCAAAGCACGGGAAGAATCTCGCCAGCTCCGCGCACCAGCATGGCGTTGCCGCTGACGGAATGCCCTTGTAGATTTGCTCCGGCAAGGCTGCACTGGTAGGCGTTATGACCGGCTACCTTGGCTTTGGTGCAGTTGGCGGACGAGGCGTAGCTGCGGGCAAACTGCGTAGCGGCGTCGTGGAATGCGTCCTCGCTTTCCAGATGAAGTGCAATGGGACTGCCCGCCAGGACCAGAGGCCGCGTGCTTCCGATCTGAGGGCCAGTCACAATCACACCGCCGACGTCGTGAGGATCGATGGTGTAAGGAGCCGGGATGTAGAGTTTGTAGGCGCCAGCGTTGTAAGTTTTGAAACCGGCGGGAGCGTCTTTGTCTTCCTGATCTTCGGCGAGTTGGTCGGCGATCTGCTGCGCTGTGTTGGCTTCGGCTTTGGGCTGAGCCTGCTTCTGAGCACGCGCCTGACGGGCTACATCGGCCAGCGAGCCGCCGTCCTGTGCCCGCGCGGGCGAGGCTGCGATGACGAGCAGCAAGAAAGTGACCAGCATTGCGAACTGGCCGCAGATCTTTCTGTGAGCGACGACTGAAAGTCTTGAATCAAGATGCATTCGGATGTCTCCGCGTTGAAAATCAGTTCGAACTGGTCACCGCGCTGGTTTGCTGCGTGACGGCATCCGGCACATCAAAGCTGATGGGCGCGTTGTAATCGGAGAACGAAGACCGCAATTGCAGCCAGTCGACCGTCAGCTCATAAGGAAGATGATCTTCCAGGCCGAGGCAAACGGTATCGTGTTCCAGGCCGCTGGGCGCGCCTTTCATGGTCACCAGCCACTCCTGGCAGCGCACGCTGTTTACGGTTTTCTTGTCGCCCTTCTGCAGGATGCCACGCTGAATCATGGTGGAGATTCGCGGCATGAGAGTGTTGTCGTTGCCCTGTGCGAGTGCGCCGCAAAACCAGGCTGGCGGATGTTCGTGAGCATATCGAGGCTTCGACCAGGAACCGTCACTGCCGCGGACATACGCATCGGTGGCGAAGTGCACCTCGTCGCTGGACATATCCATCCCCGTGGCGCTATCGGTCTCGCGCCACTGATAGTGCTCGAGGTCCCGGGGGCAGTCGACTTCCCACAGCATCTGTTTGTGGCGAGTTCCCGCGCTCGCGGTAACGGAGGCGCGGAAGCTGTGCACCTGCTTCATCGCCTCGAGCGTTTTCTGGAATTCCTTTTCTCCGCTGCCGGTCATGAGATAGCTGGCCGCCCAGCCCACAATGGCCACGCCGACCGCAAGACGCACCACAACCCAGACCCAATAGCGTTCGCCCGACATATTGACCTCTCCCGAGTAAGCTCTGAGGCTAGGTTAATGGGCGCGAGGTGGAGGAAAAAGTTACCGATGGACAGCCGGGGAGTAACGTAAGTCGTTGCCTGTCAGTGTTTTCAACGGATTACAGAATCGCAGGAATCGCTAAAACTGCTCGGGTCGCCCCCATCCGTACAGTTTTAGGACAAACCGTCAGTACGGAAAATGGATTGGCAGACGGGCCCGATGCTCCTGACTTCTACTATGCAAAGGCATGCACCCGACGCTTGCTGTATTTTGAATGTTTACTCAACAGAATTCCCGCCAACCGATTGTGGGGAACGCCGTTGTTTCAGTTGCACTCGCTTAAACAAGTACCCCAAACGGTAATCAGATAAAGGAACTTCCCGTGCAACCTAACCCAGATGTGGGCGGGCGTAGGAATTTCGACAGGGAATCACAATCTGTAGTGGTACGCCGTTGACAGCGCCGCGAATCCGCCGCAACATCAGTAGAATTTAATTATGGACGCGCCCGATACTCCCGAGTTCTGGACGCCAGCGCAGATCGGCAAACGCTGGCAGATGAGCGAGGATTACGTTGTCCGTGAGTTCCAAGACCGCGAGGGCGTCTTGATCTTGGGGAAACCGAGGGGCCGAAACTCCCGAGGGTATCGCGTTCTCCGGGTTCCTGACAGCCTGTTGCGGACAGTCGAGTCCGAAAGAACGGTTCAGTAGCGGAGGACAATGACATGGTAGTTCCCAAAAAGCCGTGCCCACGGGGTACCGAACTCGAAGATCGATTAATCGGGGCAGGCTATCACCAAAAGTTCTGCATCCACCAAGACGAAACCGAAAGCCACTGGTACGGCCTACGGTACCAGAAAATACCGATCCCGACAGTAGTACGGAAAACGGACAAAGACTGACTCCCATAAGTTGTTGGTTCTACTAGAAGCCGTCAATAGTGAGAGAGCTTTTCACAAAACGGACGCCCGAGTGAGAGGGTATTACGAAGAATCAATGACTTGCGGCTCAAATGTTAGATGTAGGGAGGCAATACCCCCAACGTCCTTTTTGCCAGCGACTTACCGAGGAAATTGGCGTTTTGCACTATAGGTGAGAGGGCCA
>Ga0307476_10000264_pt1 | contig 47042 bp, 33 predicted proteins | sample atmos_gasesECM2C_2_FD_203314 | JGI IMG/M metagenome (GOLD analysis project Ga0307476, IMG submission 203314) | Hardwood forest soil microbial communities from Morgan-Monroe State Forest, Indiana, United States - atmos_gasesECM2C_05 | ecosystem: Environmental > Terrestrial > Soil > Temperate... | reverse complement strand
GCTTGCACTCTCTCCACCGCACGAATTCGAATCTCTTCCAACGTCTTATGGTCGAGGGCACGAGCGTCGCGTCGCTTCATGCCAGCCATTATACTCTATGTCTACTTACTTATGAATATATTAATAACGCACCATTTTTTAGACCCACACCTGTGTTTTCTTCAGTTCGCCGGATGTCTTGTAGAACCCGAATCAGTGCGTGTGTCGTTTGAGTGCGATTTGCAGTTCTAGTGTCATTAGGACTCTGGCTGTCAATCGTAGGCTTCGGTCTGGCAGGTTGGCAATGCGAGAACGCAACACAACGGAAGCCGAGACGCTCTGCTCCCTTCCGGCCGAGGTTGGGGACTTCACGATCTAGCCTCAAAGGCAAGGCATGAGGTCCATCCACGTCCCTCTCGATTACCGGAACCCGATTGTCGGAGAGATACCGGGTCAACTCGAACTGAACACGGGGATCATCGATGGCGACGTTCTCCGGCAGGATCAGCGGATTTGCGATCACCCTTCTCCCGCAAACTGTGAATCACAGCTGCCTTCAGACGCAGTACGCCACGGGTCCGTTGAACTCTTACCAGGGTCGACCAGTCGTTATAGAGACGGTCGAATATTCCCGGATGGATTGGGTATTCAGCTTTCAGCCGCTTCTCGTAGTCAGAGTCTCGACAGTCCGGAGGAAACTCCTGATGCTGCGTACGATAGAAGTCGTAGAACTCGCGGGCAACCGTATCTCGCGCAACTGGCGAACTCAGTGAGCGCCTGAGCAAAGGTGAAGTGGGTCTCAAAGCTTCCTGCCGGCAGATCGCTCTGATCATGTAACTGACGGGCATACGCTACCCATTCGTCAATCAGAATCAAACTGGGTGCATAGTCGTTCATTAACTCCCGGGGAACATCGCCAGGGCTTGTCCCTTTCTCGTCATCGGCCTCAAGGCCAGCTAAGCCGACAACGTGCGGGAGGCAAATGCGAGTCTTGGGGGGTACTCGCGTGGACAGGCTCGGTATTGATTTTGTGAATAATGGCCGGAAGACGATTCTTGAATCGACAGAATTGAAGCAAGCCGATCCGCCGAAACCGGATTTCAAGTTCCCTCGCGCAAACACTTCGCGAAACTCTCGCAAGGTCAGTGCTAAGTAGCCATCAAGCCACCCCGCCATCTACAATCAAGATGCCGTCTTTATCCAATGAGGGGGAACAATGACGAATCTAAAGGGACTCGCGTCCATGGTGTCGGAATTGCGAGTAGAAAGAACGAATCTGGTAGACCAACTGAGGCACGTTGATGCGGCTCTTGCGGTTCTTGGCAAGTTGAATGGTGGACGCTCTTATACGAAACCGAGACGGGCTCTTTCAATAGCCGCCCGCAGGAAGATCAGCAGGGCGCAGAAAGCACGGTGGGCAAAGTCAGCTTCGAACCGTGGAGGAGGCACAGTAAAACCTAAGCGCACGATTTCAGCGGCAGGGCGTAAAAGGATCGCGATGGCGCAGCGGGCACGATGGGCAAAGTTAAAAACGCCGAAGAAAACGGCGTAGAGAACCAAGTCGGGACAGAGCCCGCTGCTACGGTGGCGGGCATTGTTATTGGGAAGAGTTGACCCACAGGGACCACACCGAGCAGGCCTTTCAAAAAGTGAGTGAGTAGATCATGGTCACACAAGATGACGCACTGTCGTTGCTGAACAAATACGCAGAGGAGAAAACGTCTGTGCTTGCAGTTCTTGTGATTCCGTCTTTGTCAGTCGCCAGACTTGTGGGAACCATTCGTGTCTCCATCGTTGCAGGCGTTCCCTATCTTCTCGCCGGAAAAGAAGAGAGCAAGTCCGACCAGATCAAGTTCCGTCTTTCCGATTGCATGTTCGAGTACGGTGCTTTTCGGGAAGAGCCTGCCGATAAGTTTGAAGCGTTTCTGGTTGTTGGGTCCATCAGGCGATACCCTATCCCTTTTCGAGCCGAAAGGCTGAAGGGTGGGTTCATCACGCGGAATATTGATGCCTTGCAGAAAATCCTGCCGAGCCTCAGTCAGGAAGATCACTGTCAGCGCGGCCTCCTTGTCGTCTTCTGGTCTTATTGCGCTCTTTGTTAACATGTACTGCCCTTAACGTTGGCGCTCGGGGATGAATATTGCTGCCCGGAGGGTTTCATCGATGGTGGGTATAGGTGCGTGCAACCTAAGAATGACGTTGCTGATTTCTGCGCTCCTGCTAGTAGGGGTTTCTCCAGCGTCAGCGCAGTCAGCCAAATCAACGCCTCGGCCTGCGCCTGCGCGCGGCAAGCTGCTTTTTGTAAGCAAATGCTCCTTCTGTCACGGGCGCGATGCTGCTGGCGGCGAATCCGGTCCCGACCTAACGCGTTCGCGTCTGGTCGCGCGGGACGTCAGGGGAGACAAAATTCGAGCGGTGGTCCACGACGGGCGTGTCGAGAAAGGCATGCCGCCATTCCCCGGACTTACCATCCCTCAGGTCAACGATGTTATTGCGTTCATTCGCGACCAAACCAAGCAATTGAATTCCAAGCCGGGCGGCCGCCGCGGCGTCGACGTTGCCGATTTGCAAACTGGCAACATTGAGCAAGGCAAAGCGTATTTCAATGGCCCTGGAAAATGTTCATCTTGCCATTCTCCCACCGGCGATCTGGCGGGAATCGCCACGCGGCGCCAAGGTCTGGAACTCGAAATGCAGATGCTCTATCCCCAGAATGCGAAGGCAAAGCTCACAGTCATTACCAAAGCCGGCGAAACTTTCACAGGAACGCTCACCTATAAAGATGAGTTCCACATAGCAATGACTGATTCCGAAGGATGGTCCAGGTCCTGGCCGATCGGCGCAGTCGATTACAAAATCGACTCACCCTCGGACGCTCATATTGAGCAATTCGAAAAATACACCGACGACGATATCCATAACCTGATGGCCTACCTGCAAACGCTGCGATAGGAAATATGAAATCTCTTTTAACGAAAAAGATATTCTGTGCCGCCGCCCTACTGTTCTTTTTCCCGGGCCGGCTCCGGTCACAGGGGCTCGATCCCGCCATCACTGCAAACCCGCCGGTCGACTCCTGGCCGAGCTACCACGGCGACTATTCCGGCCGACGACACAGTCGTCTGACCCAGATCACTCCCCAGAACGTTGCATCTCTCGCGCTCGCGTGGGCGTTTCAAACCAACCAGGATGCACTGATCAAGTCCTCCCCGCTGTTGGTCGATGGGGTCCTGTATTTCACTGTGCCGGACAACGTCTGGGCGGTCGACGCCCGTACGGGCCACCAGATCTGGCACTACACCTACAAGCCAAACGCAGGTATGCACCTTGGGCATCGTGGAGTCGCCATGTACAAACAGTGGCTCTACTTCTGCACTCCCGATGCACACCTGATTTCGCTCGAAGCAAAGAACGGCAAAGTCCGCTGGGATGTAGAAGTCGGCGACATCAAAAAAGGATATTGGACAACCATGGCGCCGTTGGTGGTGCGCGATCATGTGATCCTGGGTGTGGGCGGGGATTTGGACAATATAGTCTCGTACATGCGGTCAATTGATCCCGAGACTGGCGAGACGCAATGGCAATGGAACACGACTCCTCCCGCCGGTACCCCGAATGCGACCACGGGTGGCACAATCTGGTTGACCGGAACTTACGATCCCGACCTGAATATGCTATACACCGGTACGGGCAATCCGACGCCGGTGTTGAACGGCAAGACGCGTCCCGGGGACAACCTCTATACATGCACCATCGCAGCCCTGAACCCCGATACCGGAAAGCTTATCTGGGCCTTCCAGCCTTCTCCGCATGACACGCACGATTGGGACGCCATCGAAGTTCCAGTGATGGTCGACGCCGACTTTCATGGAGAACCTCGCAAGCTGCTGATGCAGGCCTCTCGCAACGGCTACTTCTTCGTGCTCGATCGCACCAACGGCAAAAGCCTCCTCACCGCGCCGTTTGGCCCAGTGAACTGGACGTTGGGCATCGATAAAGAGGGCCGGCCGATTCCGAATCCGGACAAGGAACCGGCGCCTGACGGACGCCTGATCGCGCCCGATGAAGGCGGCATGACCAACTTCCGCTCTCCAAGTTTCGATCTCAATAACGGATTGTTTATCGTTTCCGCGCGCGAAAGTTACTCCCTCTATTTTGCCAAGCCCGCCGACGGTGCCTATGGCTGGGCTGGCGCGGACTACGGACTCTGGGGCAAAGGCATCATCAAAGCCATCGACTACCAGACTGGAAAAATTCGCTGGAGCCACGATATTGGGGAAGGCGCTTCTGCCGGCGTGTTGACAACGGATTCAGGCCTCACGTTCACCGGCGACTCCAGCGGCAATGCTCTTGCCCTCGATACCAGCGATGGCACAACTCTGTGGCACGCCGGCACCGGCGGCCAGATCGCGAGTTCTCCGATCACGTATGAACTAGACCATCGGCAATATGTTCTGACCAGTGGCGGCGGGGTTCTGTTTGCCTGGAGTCTGCCGGAGGGTAATAAGTAGCAGACGATCTTGCCCGCTGGTGTGATCCCGACGGGTTAATCTTTGGGTTCACAACCCTTGGGTTGTCAGCCCAGCACACGGGCAGAGTGACGCGGGTAAAACATGTTCTGATTCCGCCCTCGGCCTCGGAGCCTATGAAGCCCCTTGAGATAGATGTTATCCAGGGAAGTCACAAAGAGACTATCCAGCTAAAGCAGTAGCCTTAGCTGTCAAGTCTCCGGTTTGCCGACCACTCGAACCCGAACTGGTGTCAGTGGCCGTATTCTTCGCCAGCAGCGGCGTCAACACGTCAGGGGGCACTGTGTTCGTAGACTGGATTTTGCGGGGCCGAAAGTTTGAGTTGGTGTACCAGTCGCCTGAACCTGGTTTGATCGCGGATCGCGTCGTAGCCGGGGAATACGTTAATTGATCCCAAAAACGGATCGCGTTCAGCCAGAGCCGTGTCCAACCAGCGCAGGACGTCCGCCGTTCCACCCAAGCCGAGATAGGTCCATGCAATGGGTATCGCAGCGCAATAGCCCTCTTCGCGGCGTCCCTCCAGTGCCGCGACGACGCTCCGAGCTTCGAGGGTATACCCAAGCACGCCAGCAATGTAGCCAAAATAGCCCTCGCCTAGTGGCAGCCCATCGTTGAGCATTCTGGCCGTGTTCGCCATAGCCCAGGCTTCGTCCTTTAAGCCGACCGCAAACAACGATAGAGCCAGATAAAAATAGGTATACGGCGAGTCTGGTGTCAACTCGATGGCGATACGACCGGTACGGACGGCATCGTCATAGCGTCGCGCATAGTAGTTGGCCTGCACGAGGCGGAAGTTCGTCATTAGATCCAACGGATCGAGCTCGACGGCTTTGGCGGCATGCAATACAGCCTCGTCATGGCGGCCAAGGAAACTACACAGAATGGGATACATCATGTGGGGAAACGCATTGTCAGGCTCCAGATTCATAGCGCGCCGGTGCGCATGTTCCGAGTCCGCCCAACGCCATTGATACATGCGCACGATTCCCAGGATGTCGTGAAGCATGACTGAATTTGCATCTAGAGCCAGGCCCTTCGCGATCAGATCTTCGGCCTGCGGAAGGGCCGATCGGGGAGGCAAGGATCCGAAGCCCGCGCTCACGATGTAATACATGGCCGCACCGTGATACGGCTCGAGGCAACCGGGCTCTAGTCGAATTGCCTCCTGAAAGTAATCGAAGGCGCGCCGAACGTCGTGCGGCCTTCGCTTCTTCATCATGTGCCATCCCTTCAAGTAGTGTACGTACGCTGTGACGTTCTTTGGGCGACTTTGGGGAGCCCCAGTTCCCAGACGGACATGCAGCGCTTCGGTAGCCGCAGCGCAGACCTCGTCCTGGATGCGGAACAGGTCTCCTAAATTGCCCTCGAAGCGGTGTGCCCAGAGGTTGAATCCATCTTTCACACCGACCAGGTTGACGGTGACGCGGATGCGGTCTCCGGATCTCCAAACCGATCCTTCCAGCACGGCTTCGACGCTCAGTTCCCGGCCGACCCTTCGGGTATCGCAAGGCTGCCCTTTGAAGCCAAAGACTACGCTGGGCGCAGTGACCCGCAAGCCTTCGACCCGCGAAAGCACGCGGATCAATTCCTCAGTCAATCCATCACCGAAATATTCATCCTGGGGGTCTGCGGTTTGGTTCACGAAGGGCATCACTGCCACGGCAGGACGCTTGGGGATGGGGACGACAAAGCGGTAGCCCCGCTTTGGAATTGTTTCGATGAAACTTGGCGAGTCGGCAGAATCGCCCAGCGCGTCGCGCAAACGGCTGACGGCGGAATTCAGTGCTACTTCGAAATCGACAAACGTGTTCGAAGGCCAAAGCCGCTTGCGCAGGTCTTCGCGGGTCACGATTTCACCGGGACGCTCCATGAGAGAGGCGAGCACCTGAAACGACTGCTCCCTGAGGGCGATCGGCATTCCCCTCTTCAACAGCCGGCGACCTTCCAGATCGACTTCAAATGCTCCGAAGCGCACGTTCATGGCTGTCGATCATTTTTGCTTTCAGTCAGTTGCCTGTCAACATTTTGGTCACACGGAAGCCATTGTTCTATCCGCAATCGCAGCTAATCTAGCGATCGTGACGGCTTGACGTGGGGAATAGCTAAGGTGCGAAAAAGCTGTAATACCGCCGCCTCGGACGTCGAACGAGTTGGAGGAATGGATCATGCCAAGCATCGACCTGCGCACTCTGCTACACGCTTTTGCAATGGCATCAGGTGCGCCCCCCGTAGCTTGGCAGGCAACCGGTCCCTTACAGGCTGCGGCAGGCGAAACTGGTCAGAATCTGCCCAACATACAATCCGCGCGCATGCGGAAGGGAGGCAGAGATGAGGGAAGTAAATCTGCAACACGGCATCGGATACTTGCGCCAGCCATGGCTGGTCCACCTCACAGGAAGGTGAGTATGGAGAAAAGCTCCTTTATTCGTTCAAGCACGATCGGCACGACGACAATCCGGAAACTCAAGATCAGGCTGTTGCCGTTTCTCTTCGTGCTTTATGTCGTCGCCTTCCTCGATCGCGTCAACATCGGCTTTGCGGCTCTGACAATGAATCGCGAGCTTGCCATCACGAGTCAGCAATTCGGGTTCGCCGCGGGAATTTTCTTCTGGGGCTACTTCCTGTTTGAGATTCCCAGCAACCTGATCCTTCACAAAATCGGCGCGCGTGTCTGGATCGCACGCATCCTGATCACGTGGGGCATCGTGGCCACTCTGACGGGATTTGTGCAGTCCGCCAATCAGTTATGTGTCGCACGTCTTGCCCTTTCTCCCCGTACCCGCTGATACCAGGGATACCGTTTTCGGCGGAACTCCAGCGAATAAGAGAAACTATAGAAACTGTAGCCGAAGATCGGAATCGCTTGTAACCAGCTAAAATACGAGGTATTATCGCGGAAGTGTAGGCGTCACAGCTAGATAGCAGAAATGGCGGTAATAGAATCCCTCCCTCTCCGCCAGATTCTTGCATTCCCCACCAATTAGCACCTATTGAACTGCTTAGCTCCATCGGCGAATGTGCTTTCTACTGTCCAGTCGTTGTCCAGATTAGAGTCCGTCGCGATTTGGTATCCGAGGGTCGCTTGGCCCTGGCGCATCGCGGGCACGGACTCTTCAATGAGAGAAGGTGTCCGCGGCTCGGTCCTTGCCAGAATCAAGTAACGAACCTGCCTTGATAGCCAGGGCTTTGAAGGAGAATGGTTTTCGCAAAATCTCTCCATCCAAAGTTGAGGCTTCAGAAGCAGCGGCGGCGAGGTCGGGATTGCCGGAGATGTACAACACTGTTGCGACCAAAGACATCTCTGACAGCCTAGCTGCCAATTCCCGTCCCCCCATGTTGGGCATTACCATGTCTGTAATCAACAGATCGATCTTCCCTTTGTGCGTTTGCGCAAGTTTAATTGCCACCTCCCCGTCTGGAGCAGCCAGCACGTCGTACCCGAGTTGGATAAGATAATCGCTGGCTACTTCTCGTATGGCGGCTTGGTCTTCCACCAGCAAAATGGTCTCGTGGCCCGTTGCTGACGAGCGAGAGTCCACTGCCTGGTCGCCGGTACAGATCTCCGCTTCCTCTTCATAGGCTGGAAGAAAGAGCCAGAAGGTGGTGCCTCGGCTCGGTTCGCTCTCCACGGAAATTGCTCCCCCGCTTTGCTTCACCACGCCATAGACAGTCGACAGCCCCAGTCCGGTCCCCTTGCCGGGTCCTTTGGTTGTGAAAAAGGGCTCAAAAATGCGCGATAGAGTTTCGGGGTTCATTCCGATTCCGGCATCACTGACAATGAGCGCAACATAAGTTCCAGGCCGAACTGAACCATGACCCAACGTTTTGGCTTCATCAAAGCGTGTGTTTTGGGCGGAGATGGCCAGCTTGCCTCCGTTGGGCATGGCGTCACGTGCATTCACTACAAGATTAAGGATAGCCTGTTCGAGTTGGCTTCGATCAGCCTTGACGCACAAAAGCGCGGATTCTGTCGCAATCTCTAGTTCGATGTGCTCGGCTACGAGGCGACGGATCATCGTTCCAAGGTCGCTCAGAACCACCCGCAGATCCAAAACTCGTGGCTGCAGTAGTTGATTGCGACTGAAGGCGAGTAATTGCTGGGTCAGTGCGGCGCCGCGGGCCACAGCGTTTTGAATCTCTACAGCGTCAGCGCACGTCGCATTATCGGAGGATGCCCTCTCGCGAATGCGGTCCGTGTGGGCTCCGATGACCGTAAGGAGGTTGTTAAAATCGTGGGCGACACCGCCGGCGAGTTGGCCCACGGCTTCCATCTTTTGTGCCTGCCGAAGCTGCTCCTCGAGCTGCTTGTACTCGGTAATGTCGTAGAGCACACCCTGCATGACTGCTTTTTCGCTAGCGACGTCTGTCAGAATCTTGCCTTCGTCTCGAAACCATCGAATCCGTCCGTCACGAGCAATCATGCGATACTCGGCCTTGAACAGTTCTCCTGTTCTCTGAACCCGTTTCTCTGCTTCGATGGCAATCTCGCGGTCATCATCGTGAATGCGACTCATCCACAGGCCCGGGTCAGCTCTCCACTCCTCCGGTGTATAACCAAGCATCGGTTCGATTTGAGGGCTGACGAATGACCACCGCCCTTGCACACCAACCTCAGCCATATAGGTGATGGCGGGCAAGCGTTCAACAAGGGTTCGATATCGCGACTCGGCCGCTTGAAGCTCGTCCTTTGCGCGCCGATGTTCAATTGCAATTCCTGCCAGATGCGTAGCGCGCTCAATGAGCAATAGATGGTCGAAGTCTGGCGCTCGAGGTTCCCGATAATAACAAGCGAAGGTCCCGAGAGTTGAACCACTCTGAGACGAAATCGGCATCGACCAACAAGCGCGTAGGCCGTGGGGTATGGCTAGGTGGCGATAATCGTCCCACAACGGGTCCGTGGCGATGTCGCTCACCACGACCGGTTGTCGACGAAACGCGGCAGTACCGCAAGAGCCGGCGCGCGGCCCAATCTTTACGCCGTCTATGGCTTGCACGTAGGCCCGCGGCAGGCTGGGAGCTGCCCCATGACACAGAGTTGTTTCGTCGGGGTCAAAGAGAAGGATGGAGCACGCCAGGCCGGGGTACGTTTCCTCGATCTTTAAACACAGGGACTCCAAGATCCGGGGTAGTGGTTGAGCCGTGATCATTTCAAGCACGGCTTTGTCCAGCCGTGAGAGTGCCTCCGAAATTTTTTGTTGATCTCCTTCCGAGATTCGTTTCGTGGTCGACGTTGCAGTGCGGGTGCGGCTACCTATTCTCTCACTCCCGAGTTCCGGAAAAGGCTCGGTCTAACACAACCGCTGATTGCCCAGAATATCTATTATCGTTGCGATGATGTGTTATGTGAGGGTTACGAACGTCACGCCGAACCTCAACAATTCGTGCTAGCTTGCTTCTGCTCGCCTATCAGCAATGCCGGAGCTCAGCGGAAATTATCATGCGGACCGCTGACCGGGCTCGCTATATACGGTCACAAAACCACGGCGCTGCTCTACGAGCCCGTACACGATAGCTAGTCCCGGCGCTGTCGATTTTGCGACCTCCTTCGATAGAAAGAACGGCCCCGAATAGGTGGTCGAGCGTCGCTGCGTCCACTCCACTCCCAATGTCCGACACTAAGATTTGAGCATATTTTCCAGGCTTTGCGGAGTCTGCAGCCGGGATTCCTCTAGCTCGGACACAACGTAAACCGGTGCGACCGGGGTATAATGCGTGCGCCACGCCGGAACGGACATTTCTCGAGTCAGTCCCTAGCAAGACATCAAGAGTGGAGTGGCAAGAGAAGTGGCCCTTGGACGGTTCTGGTCGAGCGCTATGCGCACGTTCAAAGAACGCAACATTGGTGAAATTCGCGGAGACTCGGGGATTTATTCCGACCGCTCGACCACATTAAGGTGCAGCTGGGAATTTATGCCTCTGGGTGAAACGTCGACCGTCTTGACGACACTATCGATGTAGGTAAGGATCGCCGGCTGCCCTCGAACGCGCCTTCGGACCTGGCCAGGACACTCCAGGTTAAAGGAGACAAGCTTCCTCCTTTCAGTGCCCTCCACGTTGCCGGCAAGCGCTGGGGCCTTAACATTGCGGGGTTGGATGCGGCAGAACCGATCTTCAACGGCCCTTCGGTAAGAGCTCCAAAACTTTGAGCGGCCGCTTACTTCCGTCCAGGGTGGCGCGAGTTGTCTGATGCGTGAATGGGTCCAAGCTTGAGATGGTGAGATTTACGGTCGCTTTCACGGCCCGACTGCTATCAACTTGAGTATCAGAAGGGCGACTAAAATCCCCAAGGAGGTCTCGCCGAGCCTCAATATGGCTGTCAATCCCACAAAGATAGGAAAGTACAATGTCGAGGCTGTTATCGGCCGCGGCGGCATGGGCGTCGTGTTCAAAGCCGTCGATTCCCAAATTGGCCGTTACGTAGCCATCAAAATGATCACCAGCGGCGGGGATGAAAGCCTGATCGAGCGGTTCAAATCAGAGGCCAAGTCGACAGGATCACTGCAATGTCCGAACATCGTCACCGTCTACGACTTCGGCGAGCAGGACGGTAATCCATACCTGGTAATGCAGTTTCTGGAGGGTCCGAGCCTGGACGCAATGATCAAGAAGGGGGCTTCGCTGACCCTTCCAGAAAGCCTCGGAATCATTATCGATGTCTGCAATGGTCTTGCGTATGCTCACCAGCGGCGAGTGATTCACCGCGACATAAAGCCTGCCAACATCATCGTGCTACAGGACGGCATCAATGATGGCATGGCAGTGATCGTTGATTTTGGAATCGCTCGGATCGTGGGAGATACTGGCATTACGAAGCCCAACCAAGTCATTGGCAGCATCCACTACATGTCTCCTGAGCAGTTGCAAGCCAAGGAACTCGACGATCGTACTGACATCTATTCGATCGGAGTAGTTCTCTTTCAGTTGCTGACCGGCGTACTTCCCTTCGATGCGAACGAGACTGCTGCTACGGTTCAAAAGATCCTCAACGATTTTCCGCCACCCCTGAGCGCATATCTGAAGGAATACCCCGCAGAATTGGACGATATTGTCAGTCGGGTTCTTGCAAAGAAGAGGGACGAACGCTACACCCGGGCTCAGGATCTTGCGTTCGATCTGATGCGGGTTCAGGACCAGGTGAAGTCTGAAACAGTAAACCAATTGGTCCGGCGTGCCGAGGTGGCAGTGGAACAACAGGATTGGACCCAGGCCAGAGAACAGCTGCAGCAGGCGCTACGCATCGACCGCCATAACAGTCGTGCCCAAAAAATGATGAGCGGGGTGCACGAGCAGCTCCGGCAGCGACAGGAAATCGAAAGGGCTCGCGCATTACGCAACCAGGCAAACGAGTGTTACATGGAGCAGCGATACGATGATGCGCTGCACCTCCTCGATCAAGCGGTGACGCTTGACGCGAAGAACAACGATCTGGTCGCGTTTCGGGACTCGGTTCAGGCCGCCAAGGAAAGGGCAACAAGGCTTCGGCGGGCTCTTCGCCGGGCAGAGGCGGCGCTCCAGGACGGAAATATCGACGAAGCCCAAAGCGCGGTTGACGACGCTGTCAAGATTGACCCTCAGGATACGCAGGCCAAGGCGCTCAAAGTAATTGTTTATAAACACGCTGAAGAGAGATCCCGTCAACAGCAGTTACGGAAGCTGCTCGATCAGGCTCGTGAGCAGATTGCTGCTCGCGATTTGACTGCAGCGTTCGCGACACTCAAGGCCGCAGAGGTACTGGATCCGACTTCGAACGAGTTGCAAACAGTCGCCAAAATGGCCGCATCGGCGCGTGAGCAAGAAAGACGCAGGTCCGAAGCGGAGGAATTGTGCCGTCAGATCGAGGCGACCCTGGTTCAAGAGGACTACGCGACCGCAGTGACGCGAGCCGAAGAAGGTCTTCAGAAGTTTCCTCAGGAACAGAGCCTGGTCAAACTGAAGGCATTGGCAGAAGGACAAAGGGGCCGAGTCGAACAGAAGAAGTTTGTTCGAGAACAGTTTTCTGCGGCGACTTCGTTGGCCGAATCCGGACAACTGGCTCAGGCCTTGGCAGTATTAGACGGTGCGCTACAGAAAGTTCCCAGGAACAGCGAATTGGAGACTTTGCGCTCGACGCTTCGGAACCGCGTGGCCGAGGAAGAAGCGGAGCAACGAAGGGCCAGCGCTATTGATGCATCCCTTGCCAAAGAGGGGAGGCGAGTTCTGCAGGAGCAGGGAGCGCTGAGTGCCAGAGTGTTTCTTGATACGCACGCAGCTCCATACGCAGATTTGCCGCAGATCCGGGCACTTTCCAACGCAGTCCGCGCGCGCGAAGAACTCGATACTCTGGATGGGAGACTTCGAGCCGAGCCGAATCCGGTAAAACAAGTGCAGTTCGCCGAGGAGGCTGTACGCTCCAGCCCGGAGAACCCCTTGGTCCAGAATCGGCTTGCGGAGGCGCGGCGCGTCCTGGCTCAAATCAATGCGGCGATCGAACGTGCCCGACGGTTCGAAGCGGCGCACCGTCTTTCAGAGGCGATTCGGGAATGGGAGCAACTAAAGAAAACGCACCCGCAAAACCCTGGCTTTGAGTCGCAAATCAGACGGCTCGCAGGTCTCCAAGGGCAAGAGAAGAGCGCGGTACCTATCCCGGCGGAGCCGCCCTCGCCCGTGCTGTCGGACGCCAAGCCAATCGAGCCCTCTGGGAGTTTCTCAGCTACGCGAGTACTGGGCTCAAGGTTAGAAGATGCCGATGTCACGCCGAAGAGCCTGGTGCCGACGATTCCCCAGACTGCCACTGATTGGTCCGAAACAGAGACGACGTCAGCAACAACTTCGGGCACATGGCAGCGAAGGCTTTCTGCGCTTGACGTCCTGCGACAGTTAGCCAACTTCGTCGCGGGACCCAAGAAATATCTTGTGATCGCTGCAACTGTAACTGTGGTTCTTGTGTCGGCTTACCTGATATTCGGTGGTGGTGGCAAGAAGCCTTCCACCGAGAAGAGTAGTACGCCCGTCGAGGTGCACATCACCACGAATCCAACCGACGCCGTGGTTACGAGTGGTTCCCAGCCAGTCCCGAACGGAATAGTCTCGCTGGTTCCCGGAGACAGCGTAACGGTCGTGGTCGCTCGACTCGGGTACAAAACCAAGCAGGTGGAGGTGAAGCAGCAGTCCGACGGGAATATCGCGCTCGAGCCTGAGCCGCTACATTTGTCGATCCAGACCTCAGAAAAAAGCGGGACCGTGGATTTGGATGGCAAAAAGGTAGCCGATCTTGCCGAAGGCAACCTGGACGAATATGACCTTGTACCTGATGGCGAGAGTCACGAGTTCAGTGTGACGGCAAACGGCAAACAATTGTTGGCTGTTCAACTGCAAACCGTGCCCGGTTCTCTTCCTCAAGTGAATGCCTTCGACGCGAAAGGTCTGTTCTTGATCACCAGTTTGGGCAACAGGGCCAGGTTGTATGCCGGAAATCAACTGAAGAATGTTCGACTGGGGGATCAAAACATCGCGGTCAGCTCTTCCGGAGCGGATTTGAGCCTGAGTGAACAGAACCGTGAAGTCAAGTTTGGCGAAGGCAGCGGACAGGGAGGCGTGGCGATTGAAAATTCCAATGCGCCCAGGCTAGCCGTGTATTCGACCAAGATGGGTGGACAAATTCAGATCACATCGAATGTTGCCAAGGCAACGCTCACGGTCAACGGCACTGCGGTGAAGTCTCAGGGACATGGCTGGCTGGTTAGCAAGCCGCCGGGCACGTACATCTTCGAACTATCTGCCGACGGATACGAATCGCAAAAATGGACGATGACCCTGCTGAGCCAGCAGGTTTTCGCGAATAAGAACGTCAATCTCAAGCCCCGGGCGAAGGCGGAGGTGATGGCTTCGCTTGTGATCGTGCGCGGGACTCCTGAGGCAGCCGTCGAGGTTGATGGCAAAACCATCGGAAGGCTTGACGCGAACGGAAATCTGGAATTGCCCAATGCCTTGGCGGAGGGCCAGCATTCGATAGTCATAGCTAAGGCAAATTTCGACAGCCGCGAGTTCCCGATTTCTGCGAAACCGCCGGAGTTTCGACTTGTGGATAGCAAGCTTAGCGCGTGGCCGAACCTGGCGTTTCAAACCACAACTCCGAACGTTGCGGTGAAATACCAGCGGGCTGGTGATTCGCAGGTGCATCAGGCGACGGCGTCAGAGAAGCTTGTGCTGCAACCCGGTCAGTATGAGTTCACGGCTGAGGCACCCGGCTATCAAAAGTACACCACAAACTTGAACCTGGTTTCCGGTTACGAAGGGAGTATTCCGCTCAAACTCGATCCAGTCCCAGATTATCAATTTCAGGATTCGACTCAGGTGACTCACGACGGACCGGAGTGGATCAAGTCGAAGGATCCGCACGCGTTTGTACATTTGAAGCCCGGGTTCTTGCATGAGACCCTCATTTTTGCGAAACCGGGAAAGAATTTGTTTTGGAATAAGAAAGTCGAGTGGGAAATCGAGGCTTCGGACAGTTCGGCACACATCGACTATGTGTTGGACGGGCAGAAAATGGTGAGAAAACTCGTCATCGGAGAAGGAGCTTCCGACATAAAGGAAATCAAAGTTGAAGTTGCGGCGGCGACACAGCCAACATCGCTGTCTGTACATATTCAGGTTGATGGATCTCATGTACTGATTAGCAACGACAAGGGCGTGGTTCTTGACGACTACAGTGCCGGGCGACACAACTTCTCAGGCGGCAGGATTGGGATCAAAACAGAGTCTCATTTTGTCGTCAGAGACAAATAGCTGACGAGAAGGACCAGCCGTGCGCCAGTCCACAGGCTCGGCCGTCTCGCCAGGCGGCGAGTCGCGATCCTTGCTGCTGTGCAGCCCTGCGGTTGTGGTGACTCCGCCATGGGTTCGAAGCACCGTCTCTCACTCCCGTTATTTCCGTTCAATGGCGTGACCTTGCCAGGACACTCACTGACCGCGTTGTGTTACAAATCGCAACCTCGCTCCCCGATAAGGGCCGTCCGTCCAACCCTGGTTAAGCGAAAATTGCATTCCCCTTAATGTACATCTGGGAAGCAAGCGCTTCGCTAACAGGATTCCGCCAGATTGAGGTCGCAGACAGGCTGGGTGGTGCCGTTTCCACTCCAAAATCGAGCCAAGAGGCAAGCAATTCGGGCACTTCCAGACCCCAATCTTTGCCTGAAATGAATCGCGTGCCTTGGCTGCATAATAGAACAGAGAAGTATTGCCGAGGCCTATGAAGACGACGAAACAAGCTGCGACCATCACGCTGATCATATTGCTGGGACTCATCGCCTACGGATTGTTTCGAACTGGCAGACCGATAACCGCATCGCAAGTGGCCCCGGGAGGCGAATCTCCACAGGCGGTGCATGGGGCTGTGATCGATCAGAGTTCTCTCTTTGACGCGCGGCGGTTGGTGCAAATGCCCACTACTGCCGATGAATTGCCGATGGCACAAGAGGCGCTGCGCCTCGGTGATCGCGAGATGGACCTGGCGTTCGCGGCCGGAGTGCGGGAGACCGAAGAAAATCCGCCGGCTTTGAGTGCCGAGGCAAAGCAGAGTGAAGCCAGGCTGCAGAAAGCAGAGAAAGCTCTGGAGGCCGACAATGCTCGCGTCGAGCAACTTACCTCCGCGTTGTCCAAAGCGACCGGAGTCAAGGCGAACAGTTTGGACGATCAACTGGAACAGGCAAAAGTCCAGGTCCAGCTTGATCAGGACGAGGTGGATAACGCAAAGCAGGAATTAACCATTGCCGGTGGTGATACCCAAGGCCGGATTGAACAGTTAATGAAAGAGCACGACGACGCATCCCATTTGGCAGATACGACGACTGTGAATACGTCCACCCCATCCGATCGAATCGGGCTGGTTCACCGTTACCAGCAATGGTTAGATCTACATGACAAGAAGCTACAATTATGGCAGGCCAAGCAAGATGCAGAATCGTCAGCGCTCGCCTTCACCGCAAAGCGCGATGCTCTTGAATCCAACATCAAAGCCAAAACACAACCAGATCCACGAACACTCGGGGGAGAGCCTATGCAGCCTGCGGGTAAAGATTCTGCTAGCTCTCCCCACGAAGCCTCCGCCGATCTGGTGAGTGCTACAAAACGCCGCTCGGCCACGATGAAGGCACTCACAAACTTTGAGGAGCGCATTGAGGATCAGAAGAACCTGGCCGAAACCTATAGAAAGTGGCTGGAAGTGGTCTCAGCACAACAACGCACCGTGATTCACCGAGGTTTATCAGGCGTTGCTGTCGTTCTAGCTATCTTGTTGATCGGGATTTTCTTTGATAGTTGGTTACAACGTCTCCTCAACAAAGTAAGATTGGACTCCCGTCAGGCCGAGACTCTCCACGCGGTAATAAGGACTGGTTTGCAAATCATTGCGTTGGGACTAGTCTTGCTGGTAATTTTTGGCCCACCAAGCCAGTTGGGGACTATTTTGGGACTCGCCGGCGCGGGTCTTACGGTAGCGCTGAAAGATTTCATCATTAGCTTCATTGGCTGGTTCGTGCTGATGGGAAGAAATGGAATCCGCCTAGGTGATTGGGTGGAGATTAACGGAGTAACCGGGGAAGTCATTGAGCTCGGAATGTTTCATACGGTGTTGCTGGAAACTGGCAACTGGACCGACTCTGGCCATCCCACCGGACGGCGTGTCACTTTCACCAACAGTTTCGCCATCGAGGGTCACTACTTCAATTTTTCCACTTCGGGGCAGTGGCTTTGGGATGAGCTGACGCTGGTCTTGGCCTCTAGCCAGAATCCGTACCCGATCGTTGAAGCCATTCAAAAAGCCGTGCTCGAAGCCACCGCACAGAGCGCCTCTCAAGCGGAGAAAGAATGGCAGTATGCCGCGCATTCCCGGAGTATGCGCGCGCTATCGGCCGCTCCAGCCATCAATGTAAAGCCGGTAAGTGGCGGCGTCGAAATCGCTGTGCGGTATATAACGCGCGCTAACGAGCGTTATCAGTTGCGTTCTAAGCTATATCAGGCCGCGATGAATTTAATCAGCAAGAAGGACTCGCCCACGCCCGTGTCCATCTCCGAAAAACAAGATCCAAAGCCTGCCTGACACTGCACCTCTGAGTCCTTGGCCGTTTAAGGTATTCGGGAATATCTGTTGGAAACGAAATGCTTGTCGTCCTGACCGGCATTTGTTGCCTCGTACTCGGGTGTTGTCCCGAGGATTTGTTCCATTTTTGTAACACACTGCCCATTCGCTTGACACCCCTTGGGTGCAGGGGGAAAATCCTTCACGCTAAGGTACGGCTTCGTCTGTAGACTTAATCGCATCGGATGGTTGCTTTAGCCATCCGCTCTGCGGGTATTGCCTGAATGCAACATCGCGAATCGAGGTCGTTTATGCGGCGTCCTGCGTTTTTGCTCCTTGCTGGAGTTCTGTCCATATCAGTACTTTGTCCCGGAGTTTGGAGTCAATGTGGAGTTGAACGCTGGTCGATTAAGACCGGAACCGATTCGGGCGCCTCGTCGATTGGCCTCTCGTCCGCAACTGCGACGACAATCGGTAACCTGACCTCGCTTCCTGCTCCCAACCCGATTCCGTTGAGTTCTCGCGTCTCACCCACGGAAACAACCATGTGGACCATAAATGCCACCTTGACCGAATTCAAGTTGGAGAGTGATTCGGATTACCACCTCGTGATCAGCGACGGTTCCGGTACCACGATGATTGCGGAAATTCCGTCGCCCAATTGCGTCGGCACCTCGAGTCCCTTCGCTTCTGGCATTGCTCAAGCACGCTCGAAGTTTGACGCGGCTTTCACCGTGAGTTCCAGCTTCCAACAAGTCAACGTTCCGGTGCAGATAACCGGCGTTGCCATGTTTGATTTTCTACACGGCCAAACAGGAGTTGCGCAGAATGGGATCGAAATCCATCCAGTTCTGGATATTATCTTCAATCCAACGAATCCGCCGCCGCCCAATGGCATCAACCTGACGGCATCACCGGCATCCTTGGGACTCCTTTCCGGGGGCAGTGGAAGTGCGACGATCACAACGGCAACAATGGGATCCTTCAGCTCGGACGTGGCGCTCTCTGCGTCGGGACTTCCCGCTGGTCTTAACGCTTCTTTCAATCCCATTACGATTCCGTCACCCGGTTCTGGTTCGTCTACTTTGACCCTGTCGGCGGATCCGTCTCTCGCACCTGGTAATTACAGCTTTGCCGTGATTGGTGCCGGCGGCGGAGTAGACGCACAGTCACCGATGGCGGTAAATGTGTGCGGAACCGCGCCGGGAATAGGTCTGAAAGCCATGGGTTCGGTTGCAGCGCAGATGATCTCCAGAAATGTTACTTGGGAAGGCACGACTCACGTGCACGATGATGATGACGGTCGAGTTCAGGTTGTGGCGAGTGAGGCGGCACGGGTGCGCTCCCGACAGCATGGCGGCGACTTGCTTTGTGCTCCGCGACAATACGACATCTTTGTCGGTCCAGGTTGGAAAACTTCACTGCCGGCACAGGCTTCGCTATCACATGTGACGGCAAGAATAGAAGCGACCGCGATTTGTAAGCCGACTCCACCGAGTCCGATTCCAACCGTCCGAGAATATTCGGAGAATGTCAAGGACAGGCTTTCTGACCTTAGAATCCAAATACTGCTCGATTCGATGATCGAGAGCCATAAAGTAGCTCTTCCGAATGCAAATGCAGTGTACGTTTTGTTCCTGGACTCGAACACCCATGTGACGATGGGCGGACGCCAAGGCGGTGTTGAATTCCTTGCGTACCACAATCATTTTCACGGGAACCAGGGAGAGGTTCGATACATCGTCGTGCCTTTTGATTCTGACCTCAGTCGTGAAAAGAGGACAACAGCGCGGGCCATCTTGGAAACTCTGAATTACCCCGACGGTCCCGAATGGTAGTTTTGTCCAGCGCTTCGCCCCGGTGAGCATTGTCTCGCCATGACTACAAGGCGGGGGGCTAATGCCGCTTCAAGAGCTAATTGGGGGTCGAAATGTTTGACTACGATTTCATGTCGTCGATTTTTGTGCCCCAATGAGCGCCATTCTCTCTGAATGCCTGTAATACTAGTAATACCATTTGGGGGAGTAGTGCGTTTGACCGTATTCTTGTCGCTTCATCGACTCAAGATTGGGTTGGCCCTTTGTCTTCTTTCGGAAGCCCTGTGCCTCGCTCCTTGCGCGCTTGCCGACAGCGCCGCCTTTGACCTCGTCGGTCCGAAGGTGGAGGTCCGGGTGCAGCGAGCAGGAGTCACTCTTCCGATCGCGGAAGTTCCCAGCCTTCAGGCGGGTGACCGGTTGTGGATCCACGCTGATCTGCCCGACAGCCAATCCGTTCGTTATCTCATGGTCGTGGTTTTCCTTCGCGGTGCCACCAACCCTCCGCCGGATTCGTGGTTCACTCGGGTTGAAACCTGGACCCGACCCGTTCACGAAGAAGGCGTCTATGTAACCGTGCCGGAAGAGGCCGAGGAGGCTCTGGTATTGCTGGCTCCGGAAACCGGGGGAGCCTTCGGCACGCTGCGCAACGCGGTTCGGGGCAAGCCCGGCGCGTTCGTCCGTGCGGCGCAGGATTTGGAACAGGCCGGACTAGACCGCGCCCGTCTGGAAAAATATCTCGACACCATGCGTCAGACTTCCACGAACAATCCCGAAGACCTAAAGTCGCGCACGACCTTGCTGGCGCGCAGTTTGAACATCCGTCTCGATCAACAGTGCTTCGATAAACCCACCTCCCAACAAGTACCGTGCTTGACCCAGAATACTGACCAGTTGGTGCTCGACGACGCTCACAGCCAGACCATGGTCGCGACGCTAACCTCCGGTGCATCAAGCGATTTGCTCGCGCAGATAAGTGCGACTCCTACCGCTCGCGGTGGGTACTACAGCGCTTATGTTGGTGCCGTCGTGGATGTGGCCCGCATCCTCAGTACCGCTCACACCGCCCAATACCAGTACATTCCTGCGTTGGCGGTGCCAAAGCAGAACGAGTTGAATCTCCGTCTCAACAATCCGCCATCGTTTCGCAATCCCAAGTCGGTGCTGGTGATCGCTCTGCCGCTGGTTCAGACGTCTCCCGTTCCTCCCTTGCGCGGGCTGGATGCGACCCAAGTATTTTGTGCGGGAAAACCGTCGTTGCTCCTTCCAGCCGAGGGCGCGCCTCTCGCATTTGCGACCGAACTGGCGCACAACTTCGTTCTGCGCGTCGAACCCAAGGCTGGCCCCGGCATCGACTTGCCCGCGAAGGCCGATCCGGAGCGCGGTGGGTTTGTTGTCGACACTCAGCCTCTAAAGGGCGGCGACCTCGATGGCGAAGTAACGGGCGTTCTTCGCGGAACCTGGGGATTTCACTCTTTTGACGGACCTCACTACCGCTTGCGCTCGCCGCAAGCCGGACGATGGATTGTGGCCTCCAAAGATGCAAGCGCACTGATCGTCGGCCGTGAAGATACGTTGCACTTGCAGTCCCCTGATGCCTGCTGCGTCAGCGACGTCACGTTGAAAGACGGGCAGGGCAGATCATTGCCAGCGGAATGGAAGGAATCGAAGCCTGACGAAATCGAGGTGAAAGTCCCCCTCCAGAAAGCCGTCGCGGAGTCGCTAACCATGGCGATCAAGAAATTTGGTCTCCACGACGCGGATGAGCTTCCACTTCATACTTATGCGGAGGCGGGGGGCCTGGACAGTTTCGGTGTCCATGCCGGCGACGCCGATGGCATCCTCAAAGGCACGCGGCTGGATCAGGTGAGCAGCCTGGAATTAAACGGTCTGCAGTTCACTCCCGATTCGCTAACCCGGGTCAATCAGCAGGATGAACTCAAGTTGACCAGCCACGACACGGCCGCTATTGCCATGCTGGCTCCAGAAGTCTCGATTGTTGCCCACGTCACACTCAAAGACGGCCGTACCCTTGATGTCAAGACTGAAGTGATGGCGCCTCGACCCAGAGTCAGCGTTCTCACCAAGAGCGTGCAACTGGATCAGGAGACCTCGCCCACTGCCTTCCGTCTTGGTAGTCCTGAGGAATTGCCCCAGGAGGGGAGATTGAACTTCTTCCTCAAATCGATGGTGCCAGAAACTTTTTCCACTACGGAAAAAATTGAAGTAGCGACCGCCGATGAGTCTTTCCACGTCTTGCTCAGCGTTAAGGACGGGAACTTGATGCTGCAAGACTCGAGCACGGTTCTTGCGATTCTTGACCCGATGAAACTGCTCGGCCCCTCAGCGTTCGGCCCGTTGAAATTCCGCCCCGTGATGGCGGACAGCACCTACGGTGACTGGCAGCAGCTTGTGAGTCTGGTACGCATTCCCAAGCTCAAAGGCTTTCGCTGTAGTGCCGCTCCGGAGGGGCAGTGCACCCTCAGCGGCGACAAACTTTTCCTTCTCCAATCAGTGAGCACTGATCCCGATTTCGTCAATTCCGTAGCCGTCCCGGAGGGTTTTGTCGAAGACGCGCTGACAATTCCAGTTCCGAAAGCAAAGACGTTGTACATCAAACTTCGCGACGACCCCGCCACCGTCGACGTTGCGGTCGTGCCCTCTCTGACTAGCCAGCAATGACCGTAACAGATACGGGCAGTGCCTGATCCACTTCGCAGGGCGGCCGGTGCGAGCCGCTTTTGCTCGGTGACGAAGTTTTTGAGAACACAGAATCTCAGGCTAGACTCGCACCGGGGAGCCTCCATGAAATTCGCCAGAAACCCAGGCCGATTTGCAGGATTGCTATACCTACTCACGTCAATAGTCGGCTTCTTCGCCATGGGTTACGTTCCGGACAAACTGATCGTGCGCGGAAACGCAGCGGCGACTGCGAGCAATATCGCGGCCTCCGAGACGCTGTTCCGCCTCGGCGTCGTGGCCGAACTGGTCGGCATGGCCGGCTTTATCTTCGTAGCCCGAGCTTTGTACGACCTGCTCAAGGGGGTCAACCAGCGGCACGCATCGCTCATGGTGTTATTGATCGTGGTCTCGGTCCCGATCGCTTTCCTGAATGAACTGAACTCAATCGCTGCCCTCGTGCTGGTGCGCGGGGCTGACTTCCCATCCGCATTCGAAAAGCCTCAGCGGGAGGCTCTCGCTATGCTGTTCCTCAGGTTGCATGGCCAAGGAGTCGTTGTCGCGGAGATCTTTTGGGGTCTGTGGCTCTTCCCCCTCGCCAGGCTTGTTTACAGGTCGCGCTTTCTGCCCCGCTTCCTGGGCGTCTGGCTCGCCCTCGCCGGCTTCGCCTGGGTGATTCTGAGCGTTACGGGCATACTGTTGCCGCAATACCAGGGCCAGGTATCCACCTATTCCCAGCCCGCCTTCTTTGGCGAGATAGCGTTCATGTTGTGGCTCTCGATCAAGGGCGCCAAGCCACAAGAGGGACCGCCGCAGCCTTGTCTCTCGGCAGCAGCTTAGGCTGGGATAGTGTGGGTTTGAGAAAATCCGGCGGCAAGCCTAATGCCGCCCCTCTGGATCCACGACATGGCATCAGTTGGCGAGAAAATCGCTCTATCGCATCAGTTTTTTGAGGTTGACAAACTTCCCATATTGTATGCAATATCCACGCTAACCTTCTCCACCGAAGAATGCCTTGGGGAAAACAAAGGTTCGGGGGGCCAGCTATGGATCGAGCACACGTATGCGCCTTGGGGCAGTTCAGCTTGATGTGCTTCATGCTCACGGTCTGTTCGCTCGGAGTTTCATATGCACAGGTGTCTACCACGGGAGAAATCACCGGCATCGTAAGCGACTCCTCTGGCGCGGCAGTCACGACTGCTACCGTAACGGTTAAGGGTGGCGCTCTGATGTCTTCCCGTATCACTCATCCGCAGACCGACGGAAGCTACCTTTTCGACTTGCTGCCTCCCGGGACGTACCTGGTGACCGTTCAAGCGACCGGATTTCAGACCCTCGAGCAGCACAATGTAGTCATCACGGCCGGGTTCACGGCCACGGTCAACGCAAAACTCCAGGTCGGACAGGTCCAGCAAATCATGAACGTCGAAGGCGAGCCCGTAGTTGACGTGCAAACCGTTGAGACGGCGACAACATTCGACCAGCAATTGCTGCAGGACATTCCTGCCGGCCGTGATCCCTGGTCCACAGTCGCGCAAATGCCGGGTGTGACTCTGACGACCTTCGACGTCGGCGGAAACCAGAGCATGCAGCAGTCCACTATGCAGGTTCACGGCAGCACACCTGGTGAACAGATCTTCAGCTTCAACGGTTTGGATCTGAATTGGCCCGGCGCCAATGGCGGCTATACGCAGTTCTACACCGACCATGATTCCTTCGAGGAATTCCAGGTGGTTGCAGATAATGCTCCGGCCTCAGTTTCGATCAGCGGCGTGTACATGAACATGGTCACGAAGTCGGGCTCGAACCAGCTTCACGGCCAGGCCGCAGCCTACTATGAGACTGCAGGCACACAGGCTGCCCCGGAATTACCGGTGTATAACGGAAGTACAGTTCCGTCGGGTTCTCCGATCGTGATGGCGCGCGACACTACGGTTGGCCTTGGTGGCCCGGTCATCAAAGACCGCTGGTGGCTCTTTGGATCGTACCGCCGCTACGACATACGAGAGAGCATATTGAGTATCAAGGATCAGGCAGGAAACATTGCCCAGGATATCAATCATCAGACCAACACTGCCCTTCGGAGTGACTGGCAACTCAATCCGAAGAACAAGCTCAGCCTGATCTGGCTTTACAATGAGCAGAACCGCTTCTTCCGCCGCGACACGGCTTATCTGTTCGTGTCACCGGAGGCAAGCTGGCTTCAAATTGAGCCCGCCTACATTCTCCAGGCCTTGTGGACCAGCCAGATCACCAACAATTTCCTATTCGACGTTCGCACCGGCTATAACAAGGAGGTGTTCCCGCTCGGCTATCAGCATTCCGTGACGGTGAACGATTTCAATCGCCAAGATCTCATCAATCAGACGGAGACGGGAGCCGCGCCCTACGCTTCCTCGAACCCTGCATGGGTCTTCAAAATTGCAGCGGGAGCCTCGCTCTACAAGGGCTCACTGTTAGGATCCCACAATTTCAAATTCGGTTTTGAATGGGGTGATAACTACAATCCCTACATTTATCAGGTGAATCAAGGCATTAACGCCCTCTACAAAGCGGGCAAGCCGTTTGAAGTGATTGCCTACAACACGCCGCTAACCGAGAAAGACTATTTTCGCGACACCAGCGCTTACGTACAAGATGCGTGGACATTGAAGCGCCGGATTACACTGAATCTCGGATTGCGGTATGACCGCTTCATCACTTACTATCCCGCTCAGCCTTCGAGTCCGAATCTGACTTTCCCAACCCTGTTCCCGCCTACAACAGCGCAGAGTACCGCTTCCGGAAATCTGGTCACCTGGAATAACGTTTCCCCTCGGCTCGGTCTCGCTTTTGACGTGACCGGCAAGGGGAATTCGGTCATCCGTTTTGGGTATGGTCGCTTCTACAAAATGGAGGGAACGGAGCTGGCTGAGGCGGTCAATCCTGTAGGCCTAAGCACCAAGACATTCGTCTGGACGGATACCAACGGCGACGGCATCCCACAGACAAACGAATGGATCAACAACCTACAAGTTGCAGCATCGGGCGGGGGCAGCGGTACAAAAATAGATTCGCACCTCAAGCGCCCCTACTCCGACGAGATTACGGCCAGCTATGAGCGTCTAGTCTGGCGCGATCTCCGTATAAGTGCTGCGTATTACTACCGGGTGAAAAAGAACTTGGTCGGGATCGCGAATACTTCTTGGCAGTCTTCGGACTTTGTTGCTACTTCAACGTACAACAACGGCATGCCAATCATTAACCCGCTAACCAACCAGCCGATGCCCCTCTACAACCAAATTAACAACGTAGGGCTATTCACGAATGTTGTAACGAACCTCACCGCGTTGAACGATAACCACTACCACGGCTTTGAACTCACCGCAGTGAAGCGGATGTCAAACCACTGGCAAGTGCTCGGAGGGCTGACCATCCAAAGACAAAAGGGTCTCTACTGCTGCGCTGGCGCATCGGACGACGCTCTGTTCGACACTTTCAGTGATCCCAATTATCTGATCAACCGCAAGAACAGCTACTTGAATAATGACGCTACCTATGTATTCAAGATCGATAGCACCTATGAATTGCCATGGAAAATAGGTGGCAGCGTGAATTTCCAGCACTACACAGGGTATCCCTTCCTGCCCTTAGGACTGTTTGATCAAAACACTCAGGTGGGCCAGTCTCCACAGGGGCTGAACCAAGGAGCCGAAACCGTCGTGCTCCAATCTGCCGGTCAGCAGCGGCTACCCTCCGTCAACATGCTGAATGTCCGCCTTTCGCGCGAGTTTGTGATGCACGATCGGTTGCACATTGAACCGCTGGTGGATTTGTTCAATTTGACGAATGCGCAGACCGTCATATCCTGGGGACAATACTTTGGCAGTACCTACAAAGCGCCTGGAAACACCATCAATCCATTTCTGGCCAGGTTCGGCCTCCGGGTGAATTTCTGATCGGAGTGTGGTCTCGTAACGAATTATGGCGGGGCGGAATCGTTTCTGCCCCGCCAGGTTATAACTGCCGCACAACAACAGCTTGTCGTCAAACTTCACGGAAGCGACATGTTCAGCATGAACCCTACCCTCGCTATTGTTGTCAGTGCCTTAGCGCTCGCTGCGACCGCTCAGGATCAGCCCACAAAAGCTCATGGTGGCCTCACCATCGAGCAGTTGATCGACATCAAGCATCCCTCCCGCCCGGTCTGGTCGCCCGACGGTCATCAGATCGCTTTTATCTGGGACAGAGCCGGAGTCAGCAATGTCTATGTCTCAGATCTGGATGGCCGCGTCCAGCCTACCGCGGCCACGACCTATTCTGATGGAAGAATCAGCAACGTCTTCTTCAGTCACGATGGCCGGACGATCTACTTCGCTCGCAAGGTTGATCTCTGGCAGGTTCCCCCGAGCGGTGGAGAGCCTCGCCGTGCACTGAGTACGCCGCTGCGAGACGGAGATTTTTCACCGTCTCCGGATCGCACTCGCATCGCTGTGGTACGCAAGAATGGCCCAGGGCATGGAAGTGATCTAGTTGTTCTCACCCTGTCTACCGGTGCGGAAACAAGAATTGCCCACGACGATGTCGACATCGACAATCCTGCTTGGTCTCCCGATGGGTCGCAAATCTGTTATATCGGCGGCGCCAAGCTCATTCCTCATGATTCGTCTCCTTCGTACTCTGGTCAAAAGCTCATATTCGCCAATCCCGAATATGTCCCCGGGATGCTTTACACTGTGTCGTCGTCCGGCGGCAAGACAGTTCCCATCGGCACGAAAGGTGACTACGACGCATTCTCGTGGGTTGACTCTAGTCGCATTGTCTTTGCCCGCCAGTCAAACCAATACAAAACTCGCACTATTTATGTCGCAGATATAAAGGACGGCACGCCGAAATCGATTCACGAGGACAACGAAGAGAAATTCTGGAGTCTCCCCGACTGGGAGACGGGAACCGAACCGCAACCTTCCCCCGATGGGCGGTGGGTCGCGTATCTTTCCGATCAGGACGGATGGGATCACATTTACGTGATTCCTTCTGCCGGCGGTACTCCGGTTCAGATCACCAAGGGACATTTTGAGGCCTGGCGTCTTTCGTGGTCGCACGATAGCACCCGCATTGCGTTCGACGCGAACGAGTCTGACCATCCCGGAGACCGCCGCATTGGCGTCGCAACTATCGGCGCTGATCCCGCTCACGCCACCATCGCCTATGTCGCCGACGCGAACGGAACCAACATCGAGCCGATGTGGTCACACGACGACAAACGCCTCGTCTATCAACATACTGATGCACGAAACTCCGCCGACCTCTACGTCATCGACGCAGTCCCGAATGCAAAGCCCATTCGTCTCGGCGACTCGATGCCCTCAGGCATCGATCGAACGGCATTCGTCGAGCCGCAATTCGTTCACTACCCAGGGCCTGACGGTCAGTCCGTGCCCGCATGGCTGTTTGTTCCTAAGAATCTTGACCGCACCAGGAAACATCCGGCAATCGTGTGGATCCATGGCGACGGCATCAACCAGAACTATGACGGCTGGCACGTGCAACGCAATTACGCCGTCTACTACAGCATGCATCAGTATCTGCTTCAGGAGGGTTACGTCGTGATCGCCCCCGACTATCGCGGTAGCATCGGCTACGGGCGAGATTGGCGTAACGGAGTTTACATGGATGTCGGTGGAGACGATGCCAAAGATGCTTGGATGGCCGGCAATTACCTCAAAACTCTTCCTTATGTCGATGGCGATCGCCTGGGTGTTTGGGGTCTTAGCTACGGCGGATTTTTCACGCTAATCGCGATGACCGATCAGCCGACTCTGTTCCGCACGGGTATCGACGTGGCTGGTGTCGTGGATTATGAAATGTATTACAACGATCCCTATCATGGCGACTGGACTGAAAGCCGTATTGGTACGCCGCAACAAAACCCCAAGGTGTACGCGAACGCTTCGCCGATCTCACACATCGACCGTCTTGCGCGTCCGCTTCTTGTTTTGCACGGTACCGCCGACGTGAACGTGCCATTTCTTGAATCGGTGTGGCTCATCGATGAAGCCCTTAAGAAACACAAAGGTGATCTGCTCACGTTCATGATGTACCCCGGTGAATTCCACTACTTCACGCGGGAGCATGTCTTACTCGACGCCTGGCATCGCGCAGATGACTACTTTGCGATGTATCTGAGTCCGGAGGGGCGCTCGAACAAACAATGATTCGATTTCAATGCTGGGATTTCGTCCAGTCCCATCCCACCATTCGAAAGTTCAACGAGAAATTCGTCGCAAGCGGCTGTACAGCGGGAAGCAGGAAAATTCGCCAGCCCCAGCGGGGTTGTTCATCCAGGCTGATGCCCAGAACGGTCTTAGCCACGACCTCATGCGTGAGGAAGGAATTCGCGGGATGGATTCGGCCCAAATACGCATCGCGGACCAATCGTTCGTAACCCGCCGAGCGAAAGATTCCGTTGCCGCCGGTCACTTCCAGCCCCAGGTCCACGACTCGCCAGGCGCCTTCGACGGCACGTTACTCGGCGGCAAAAATCTTTGAGGGCCAAAGGGCGCCATGATCCACGCCGTTGGACCGGTCCTCGGCGATCGTCTCCAGATGCAGCCCGATGGATTCGAGTTCGATGACCATATCGGCAATGGCGTGTTGGATCTCAGGGTGATACGCCATGGAACGGGAGAGAGCGAGCGAGCCTTTGCTCTTTACCGAGCTAGTACTCAGGTCCAGCGCACGTTTGGCGAGTCCGCAATAAACGTTCCCAAAGCCCATCAATGCCCAGGCGAAGACGCCGAGCACAAAAGGATCGATTCCCGCCGCGCCAGCAGGCACGACCCGGGCGACGTAGCGGTCCGGAACAAACACATTTTCCAGGATGGTGTCATCGCTGCGGGTCGCGCGCATTCCGAGCACATCCCAGGTCTGCTTGATGCTGTAACCGGGGGTATCGCGCGGCATGAATGCGTGAATGATCTTGGGCTCGCTCGGGTTGCTGGTGTCCATCCCATGTAAGCCAAAGCGGGTCCAGACAGGCGTGAGGCTGCCAAAGTGCTTCCGCCCTGTGAACCGGTATCCGCCGGCAACAGGTTCTGCTTTCGTGGTCGAGAGCAGGACGGGTGCGTCATTGCCGCTTTCCGCATGGCCGACAGCGAAGATCTCTCCAGCGCCCGCCTCTCGCAGGAGCCATTCGAGCGAGACGTCTCGGCGACGCCAAAGGTCCGATGCATTTCAATTGCCTGCGATGGGCAAACATCCGGCCTCCTCGCAAACCGTCCTAAGTCCAGGCGCCGTCGCAATTTCGCTATCACGATTGCACTTGCGAGTCTTTGTAATTGCAAGAAGTGCTAGCAACTGACCCAAGCGGCACGGTAGGATTACTCGCGTTGAGGTGCTTTATGAAGGATGTTTACGAAATTCTTCGACAGAAAGAGCTGGCGATCGAGCGCGTCCGGAAGGAAATTGCCGCCCTCCAGGTTGTCGTTTCACTACTTGCGGACGACGGCGACAGAAGGCGACCTAGCGAGTCGACTGCATCCTGGCGCAAAGACGCTTGATCAGCGAAATCTGGGACTAGGCCGTCTTCTTTCCGGCTTTCACTCTTGCCCATCGAGCCCTTTGTGCAGCAGCGATCTTCCTTCGCGCGGCTGCAGAGAGCATCCGTTTGCCGCGCACAGGAACAACCCTGGCTTTTTCCCGAACCTTTGCCCAACGCGCCTTTTGGGCGGCCGCGATCCTCGTGCGAGCCGACGCGGACAGCTTTCGGGGTCCTGTTCCTTTTCCGTATGTTTTGCCGAATGCGGCAAGCGCGGCGCCAATTCCTCGAATTTCAGTGGCCAACCTATCGTGTTCCTTCTTTAACAACTGCACGACTCGGGATAAATTGCTCATTGAATTCCCCCTCGCCGAAGGATTGTACAACGATTGCCCCATGGCTTCGCCAACAACCACATAACTTTCGGTTAAGCCGACGACCCGGGAGCAACGTCACGCCAAGGGCATTTAGTGGTAGTTATCCGGTAGAGATTGCCTCCCGTACTGTCCATCTTTGAGCAACCCGAATGTTCTTTGCACATCCACTAGCAATACTGCGAAGAGTGGCATAGGATGTTTTCTCGTTGTTCCGAACCAGGCTGCTCATCGCCAAAAAGTACAGCATTTACCGGTAACGAGGTCCCCTGATGGGGTCGCAGGCCAACCCGACACCAAGTGAGGCCAAGCAGTTGACCGCCGCAAACGGGCTGGCGCTGGTGCGCGTGACGATTGGGGCAATGTTGGTATGGGTCTTTTTTGAGAATCTAGGAAAAGGCCTCTACACAGCGGCAGGTTACGCGGGTCTGATCAATTACTACATCAAGGCGAGCCACTCCCCGGCCGCCTGGAAGGCGGTGATGGGCCTGGCGGCAAACCACGCCGCGATGGCGGCTCCCATGCAGGCCATGACCGAGATCTCTCTCGGTATCCTGCTCGTCGTCGGTCTGCTTACCCGACCGGCCGCATTTGTGGCCTTTCTCTATCTCGGCAGCCTTTGGATTTCGGAATGGGGCACCTCATGGATCTGGGAACTGCTGGTTCCGGTGCTGGCATCGCTCGGGCTCGCTATCGGAAGCGCCGGCCGGCGATGGGGCGTTGACGCGTGGCTGTCGCAACGGTGGCCATCTTCTCCGTGGTGGTGATCGGGCCAAGTTCACGTGCGAGTGTCCGTTATCATCCCTACCCATAATGAAGCCCAGGCGATTGAGCGCGTTTTAGCGGATCTTCCGTCCAATCTCACGATGGAGGTCATCGTTGTCGACAGCAACTCGAATGACGGGACGCCGGAGATCGCCGCAAGAATGGGAGCCCGCATCGTTCGGGAACCCCGGCGTGGCTATGGGCGAGCATGCCTGACGGGTTTGGCCTCCGCAAATTCCCCTGACGTGGTTGTGTTTCTGGATGGCGACTACAGCGATCGGCCCTCTGAACTGCCGATTCTCTTAGCGCCAATCATTGAGGGGCGTGCGGACATCACGCTCGGTTCCCGCCTGCAGGGGCGGCGTTCTGCTGGGGCATTGCCTTGGCATCAGGTGTTTGGGAATCGTCTCGCCGCCAACCTGATCAGGCTTCTCTATGGACTAGAAATCAGTGATCTCGGCCCGTTTCGCGCTGGCCGCGCAGATGTACTAGGCGCGCTCGCCCTAAAAGAGACCACCTATGGCTGGGCGGTTGAGATGATCCTCAAAGGCGCCCTGGCCGGATTCCGCGTGGTTGAAGTCCCGGTGAGCTACTACCCGCGTATCGGAAAATCGAAGATCAGCGGAACGCTGAAGGGCACGATCGGTGCCGGTTGGTTCATTCTCAGCTTGATCGTGCGCTATTATTTCCGGCATCGAAGATCCGCAATTACGCAAGGTGTTGAATAGCAAGCCGTAGTTGCAACCGGCATAGGTGAATGCTACGAAAGCCATACCGTTGAAATTACCCGCATAACCTGGACCTTGTTAAAGCCCGCTAGTGCAGTTCCGCGAGAAAGGCCGACATGTATCCTAAGACATCTGTTTCATTCGACAGAAACACGAAATGATTTGCACCATGAAAGGTGATGAATCGCGCTGTAGGCAGGCCTTGCTCGACCGCCTTCTCTTGCTTTTCTGTCAGAATCGCCAGCGCGTCAGTGTAGGCTTTGGCTGAACTGCGGACGGACGCATCTGGACTTGAATCAACTCAGGCTCCCAGCCCATGCGGATTCGCGAAAATGAAAAGCGAGGGGACGGGAATCTTGGTGTACTTCAGGCCTCCCGTGACCAGCTTCATCAACATCGCTCCGGCCGGGGGATTGCTCCAATCTCCAACGCTTCCGTCTGGTTTCGCTAGCCTCTAATCGCGAAGCTCCGCTTCCGGGAATTGGAAGCCGTTCACGCGCTCATCATACTTCTGCAATGCACTGAAGCTGACCACATCGGCCGTGCCAGGTGGTGGCGGTTGCGGTGCCGTCAAATTCATCATCTCTACAGTTGCGGCCCCCAGTCCATTGTCGAATGCGTAGGAATAGCCGGCTTCGAGATACACAAGACCGGCAATCCGATTTGGGTGTGCATTTGCCATCCAACTCAATTCTGCGCCGGCCAACGAATGTCCCACCAGGATCGGTTTATCTAGCTTGACCGCATCGAGCACGGCCAGGACGTCTTTTCCCAACCGCTCTCCCACCTCAATCTCCTCCATGTAACCGGAAGCGCCGAATCCTCGTCGCGTGATTCCATAGACATGATTGTGGGGGGTAAGCTTGGGCGCGAAACCGTCAAACACATGCGCAGTGTCCCCGCCACCTGCCAGAAGTACGAGTGCTCTGCCGGAGCCGCCCCAATCCAGGACTTCTAACGGAACATTGTCGTCAACAGATATAAACCGGATCGTATGAGGCGAAGGGTCCTTCCACGCAGGGCCACTTTGCCAACGAAGGGGCGTCACGAAACCAATCAGCAATGCGGTGCCGGCGAGCAGGAAGCAACGTCTAGACATGAGCGGCCGACCTCCTTCATTACTCGACTACGCAAGAGAGGTTGACAGAGTTCCTACTCTTTTCTGAGCCGTTCGCAGGGTTCACAGTCCTTATCGGTGGATTGGGTTCGGTTTCTGGGTTACGAATGGCCTCTAATATCTCACCCCAGCCAAAACTGGGCTTGAATGGGCCAGCCGTCGTATATTATTGCCCCAACAATCTATGAAATCTTCAAAGCAGACGGTAGTGCATTCGTCAGGTACTGACCGTATGCTGGTAATCATGGCGAAAGCACCGCGGCCAGGCGCGGTCAAGACCCGCCTGGCGCCCAGCCTTTCTCCTGCGGCTATCACTGCTCTGTATTGCTGCCTTCTGGACGACACGCTGGCGTTGGCGCGGTCACTGAGCAATGTGGACGTTGCCATCATGTGCCCGGACTCGGACGTACAGGAGTTGGCCCAGTTGGTCGGCGAGGAGGCAAACGTGGTTGCGCAGAAAGGTGAAGGTCTTGCCGCAGGCCTCACTTCGGTGTTTGCGCACTTCGCGCAAGATCGTCCCGGAGACGCCCATCAACGACGCATCATTGCCTTCAACAGCGACAGCCCACACCTGCCCCGTTCTGTTCTCGAAGACGCGTTCGAAATGCTGGCCACACATGACGTGGTCGCGGGACCAACGCACGACGGGGGCTACTATCTCGTAGGGGCAAAGGCTCTCCATCCTACGCTTTTCGCAAGCGACGGAATGGGCACCAGCAGTGCGCTGGAGAGACTCCTATCGCGCACACAAGGTCTTGAGCTATCCGTCAGCTTCGCAGATCCCTTCTACGATATTGATACCGCTGACGATCTGACTCGCTTGGCAGAGGAACTGCGTCAGGCTCCGGGGAGGGCGCCGCGCACGGCGCAATGGCTCAAAGACTGGCAGAGATTATGTGGAACGCGCACGGGAGAATTGTAATCGTGACGGTCAGCCCCGCGTGGAGAGTGTACGTCCTCGGCGCCACGTTGTGTGTGGCACTAACCATCTGCTCGCGCAATTTCGGCGACATCGGTGGACCACCCTTCATGGCCTGTTTGACGCTTGCCGGAGTCGCGTACCTGTTGGCGATTCGTGAGTTTTTCGCTACACCAAGATTTTCCCGACGGTTTGTCGTCATTGGACTCGTCCTGGCTGCTGTGTGGCACGTTGAATTTCTTCGGCTACCCGCGGGCGCCGATGATGATATTCATCGATATGTTTGGGATGGTCGCCTGCAAAGGCTCGGTTACAACCCCTATATTGTCGTTCCCAGCGATCCTGCGGCGAAGGGGCTGCATACACCGGAAACCCGCAACTTGAACAACCCGGATCTACCGAGCCCATATCCAGCAGGAGCGCTGCTTTTTTTCCGCGCGGTAACCGCGATTCAGGAGTCCACCTTTGCACTGAAAGTGGCCTTTGTGGTTTGCGAGTTTGCAATTGTCTTCGTGTTGCTCGACTTGCTGCGTCCGAAGCAGGGAGCGCACCTGGTTCTGGTGTTCGCCTGGAACCCATTGTTGGCCATTGAGGTCGCAGGAAGCGGTCACATTGATATTGTTGGCGCGCTATTGCTGCTGGTGTCCGCCGCTGCGCTAATACGCCGATGGCGGGCGACTGCGGCCGTCGCACTCGGGCTAGCGGTAGCAGTGAAATTGTTGCCGGTTGTACTCTTGCCGCTCTACTGGAAGCGGGTTCGCATTCGCGACGCGGCGCTGGCTGCCGCCTTGGTCGGCCTCCTCTACGTGCCATTTCTTAATCACGGCCGCATTCCGATCGGCTCGCTGGGTACGTATGTGCGGACTTTCCGCTTTAATGGTCCCGTGTTTGCGATACTCGATCAGATGGCGCCTCCGCAGTTGCTAGCTGGGCTGGCAGTGCTCGTCGGATTAGTGACTGCAACCTGGCTAAGGAGCGCAGTGCCTGAGTGGTCTCCGGACCTACTTGCCTGGCCAATGGCAGCATCTCTTTTGTGTGCACCCGTCGTATTCCCGTGGTATCTTCTCGGGCCGCTGCCATTTCTGATGTCGGCCTCGACGCTGCTGATCATCATCTGGACTGTGAGCATTATCCCCACATACGTCCAATGGCACTTGCGCGCAATTGGGCGTCCGTGGGGGTCGCTTCCTGGTTGGGTAATGCTGGTGGAATACGGATGCCTGGCAATCGCTGCCGCGATTGTCGCTTGGCGCCGGATCCCACAGCCGCCCGCGACCCAATGCTCAACGGAATAGTAGCGTGAACGACAGTGCCCCGAACAGCATTACTGTATCCGGGAGCCTTACACCGTCATCCTACACAGTATCCGTTAAATTCACCGAGGAGCGAACTCTATGACAAATGCCCGCCGTTTTGCCATGATGGGTCTTCTGTTTTGCGGAGTGCTGGTCCTTGCTCAAAACTCCTGGGCGCAGGCCCGCTCGCCAATTCTCGAGAAGGTGGCTAAGACCTATGGTCTCGATTCGTGGAATCAGATCGAGGCGATCCGCTACACCTGGAATGGGGAAATACCCGGGCTCTTCAAAGTTGCTCACAAGTGGGAGTGGGAGCCCAAGACCGGCAAAATCACCTACGAGAGTACGGACAAAGACGGCAAGCCGGTGAAGGTTGCGTACGACAGCTCTCAACTGGGCAGCCAATCCGACCAGGTGAAGAACGAAGTCGAACCGTCTTTCGTCAATGACAATTATTGGCTTCTGTTCCCCCTCCACGCTTATTGGGACACCAGCGCCACCGTCAGCGATAAAGCTGCGCAAAAACTTCCGATCGGCGCCGGCTCGGCGACGCTGGTCTCGGTGAAGTATCCTGCGGAAGCCGGCGGTTACACGCCCGGCGACACCTGGGACCTTTACGTCGGCAAAGACGACCGCGTTCAGGCAATGGTCTATCACCGCGGCGGACCCAAGAAGCCGAGCCTGGTAACAGCAAGCTGGACGGGCTATAAGAAGGCAGGTCCGCTGTTGTTCTCAACGGAGCACCGCGGCACCGCCGATGGCAAGCCGCTGCACATTTTCTTATCTGACGTGGCGGTCAAGGTGAGCGGATCAGACGCCTGGATGAAAGCGCAATAGATCGCCTGCGAGAATGCGGCTGCCTTCAAGTGCTCTCGGAACTGTAAAATGCACGCATTCCGATGAGGGCTGACGTCCAGCTGGATATTAGGCGAAAGCCCTTTGCGTCTGGTCTGCTGCCGGAGTTAATCGCTGTGCTGCGCCGCGGCCGGCCAGGCGATTTGGTCGCGGTGGTCGGCGACGAGGCGAGAGCTCGACCTGGGTTGGAAACGTGGTTGCCGATTCACCGGAGATCCACTTCCAGAGACTACGGCCGAAAAGGGGTGCTCGCCGTGGGTCTTCCGGTGCGAAGCGGTTCCCGTGCCTGCCCGGGTACCGGCAGATGACAATCGACCGGTGGGCTCACGGTTGTGGCTCTACACGAATTTCCACTGTAACCTGATCTGCGACTACTGCTGCGTGCGTTCGTCGCCCACCGCCACGGGAACTCGGGCTCGCACGCTCCAGCGGATCGCTCGTGAAGCGGCCGAGGTTGGCGTTAAAGAAATCTTCGTGACCGGGGCGATCGAGGTCAACTATGTCTTCGGCTGAGTGCTATGCCCCCGCCTTGGCCGTGCGAACCAACACATCCGGGCGAGCAGTCTCCGCGAATGTTCGGAAATACAATCGATAGGATCGGTGCACGACGTACATGACCGGGAACACCGCCAGCGATAGCGGCCAGCCCATGTGGGAGCTGGCCGTCTGCACCATAGAAGTCACACTCGCAGTGAGCACGTAGTACGGAAACGAGAGGTGTGCCAGGCGCCACCAGATCGGTCCGGCTGCTTTGCTCTCACTCAGAGCGATGATCGCAGCCACCGGGGCGGTCTGTCCAACGAACAAAGTCGCTGTTGCCAGCATCAGCCCCAAAGCGGCAGAGGTTGAATGCTTCCCACTTAGCCACCCGGCGTGGAAGATCAGGCTCGCCAGGCAGGTAGCGAAGGCCATCATGCTTACATTGAATGTCATCTGTTGCGGCTTGAATTTGGCCGGCCTCTGCGGCCAACACTGCACAGCTGTCGAAACGCAGGTGATCAGGATAGCCTCGGCCGCGCTCAGGTTCGCGACCGCAATGAGCAGGAACGGCAGATTGACCGACATGTTGCCGTCAATCCCGGGCAGCTTGACTTTCATTCGCGATGTCACCGCCGCCAGACCCAGAAGCGCCAGCGCGAAGTACAGATGCTGTGCGTGACTCACGAACACCGCGTACCCGACCACGATAGCCGCGGCCAGCGTCATGCCACCAATGAAGGTCTTGACTCGCCGTGTGTTATTCACGATCCCGTCCTTTTCCCTGTGGATTCACACGGCTCTTTACTGTTCGACTTCGGTGCTGGAGAAAGCTCCGTTCGCGCCCAGCAACGACGAGCCCCAAACCACGCTGGTCGCCGACGTGCCGGACGACGAACCCCAGACTACGCTGAAGCCGCTGGTGATGCTGCTACCCCAAACGACCGAAGTTCCCCAGACTACCGAACTGCCCGAAACGTTGGCGCCCCAAACGACCGACGAGCCCCAGACCACGGATGAGCCCCAGACTACGGACGTAGGAGCAACCTTGTCGTTGCCGTTCGACAGTGCGACTTTGCCGGTCGAGGAGTTGTAACTAGCGGTCGGCGACAGGGCCGCGCCTACGTTGGACGCGGCCAGGTCGTTGTTGGCCAGAGCCGCGCCGAGATCCAGGTAGCCGGCGCCCACCGTAAACAGATCGTAGAACGAGGTATACGTCTGTTCGGTCGTGGTGTCCGTTGCGGTCGTGGACGTTGGGAAAGTCTTGTACGCGGTCTTCATCAAACGCGCCTTGACCTGGTCCGGCGTTAAGCTTGGGTTCTTCTCCAAAAGGAGGGCGACGGCGCCGGCAACTGCCGGAGTTGCCATGCTGGTGCCGCTCAGAATGAAGTAGTCTTTGCCAGACGAGGTGCCCGCGACCCCGTTGCCGGGGAACTCCGCTTCGAGTTTGCTCCCGGGGGCGCTAAGCGACACCACCAAGTTGCCGTCAGCGACCAGGTCCGGTTTTACCACGTGGTCATACGTCGTGGGACCCTTCGAGCTGTAGCTGGCGATCTGGTCGTCGGTGCGGGAATAGGTTCCCATAGATTTCATGGCGCCCACAGTCAAGACCAGCGGATCATTGCCGGGAGCAGCCACGGTTCCGTAGCCGTTGCTGCTATTCACGCTGATGCGGCCAAAATTGCCAGCAGCGGCGACCACCACGATGCCACTCTTCCACGCTGACTCGACCGCCTGGCACAGCGGATCCTGCGCATAGCCCACAGAGATTCCGCGGCCCAGCGACAAGTTGATGACTTTAATGTTGTAAGTGTTCTTCAGTGCGATTGCCTGCTGAATGGCGGCGATCACCATACTGTCGCTGCCCGAGCCGTTGCCATCCAGAACACGAAGATCAATCAGATTCACATTCGGAGCAACACCGGCATAGCGTCCCGCGGACTTTTGGCCGCTGCCGCCGATGATGCCCGCGACGTGCGTACCATGTCCATACAGGTCCCACACCTGTTTGTTGCTCAAGTAAGTGGTGGTTCCGGTAAAGTCCTGGTGATAGACGACGCGGGAACTGTGTCCGGTCGAAGTCGACAGGTCGGAGTGGGCGTTGTTAATACCGCTGTCGATCACGGCCACGCCAACTCCGGTTCCGTCGTACCCGAAGCTGGTCGCCCCAGTCGCGCTCATGGCGGCGTTGGTGTAGTCATCCATGCCCTTCAGCGGGTGGTCGATGGTCACCGATGCGATCTCGGGATCGGCCTCCAGCGCGGGCAAGGCGCTGACCGGGATCGTAAACGCTGCACCCTTAATCATGGGCAGCTGCGCGTGCAAGCGCCCACCCCGTCTCTGCATGGCGGAGTAGTGTGCTGCCGACGGGACCCGGCGGTACTGCACAATAACCCTTATCGTCTGGTTCTTCGCCGATCCCCGCTGGGCCTTAGCGTAAAGATGCGAGAGTTCCGGAGCGATCCGCGACAACCCTGGCATGCCCGACTCGCCGGCAGGCAGGTTGGACCAGTGCTGCCCGAAGGCCATCCCTGTGACCAGGAATAGCACCATGCTCAGGCGCTTTCCCCACGCGGCGCTGTGGCGTTCACCACGCTTCGCCGGTTTAGGATTTCGTGTCGACCTCATGAATGATTAACCAGTCCTTCTCGGGGGAAAAACGGTTTTCTTCCGCAGCGCCTCTGGTTGCACGGCAGTAACCAACCACGGCGCTGTAAGTAATTGATTTATTAAGCGGGCAGAACTCCGGACTGGGCCTTTCTGTCCTCTGTCGGAGGGTAGTGGGACAAAGTGTCCCGCTGCGCCTGGTTTGCCGAGCTCATGGTTCAGGCCCGGTGGCGACCGACGGAGCCGTCGATCGTTCGATTAACGTTCCGCGTTCCGGGATTGCGGCGTGGCGTAGCCGGTCATTTCCAGATAGCCGACCCCGTGCGCACTGCCCGTAACATCCACCGCTCCCTCCCAGTAGCTCGGGCCGATCGTGCTGGTCAGCTCCTGGCTGTTGAGGGGCGTTGCAACCTCGAGTTCAAGGCCCCGGCTCGGAATGGAGACGTGCCATCGGAGGGGATAGGTCCCCTTGCTTAGCGGGCTGGTCCAAGTCTCGCCGGTGGGAGTCATAGTGAAATCTTTTACGGAGAGAAAAAAAGACTGGCCACGTGCGTCGACGAAAGTACCCGACGAATACGGATCCACGCTGCCGTCTTTATGACGCAGGCGGTAGAGCATCACTTCGGTGTTGTCGTCGAGTTGCAGGCCGAGCCAATCCCATCCGCTTTCGCCCGGGCCCATCGATTCGCTGAAGAACTCGTGATCCATCCACGAGGTGCCTTTCACTTGGTAGGTCGTACCACTGAGTTCGATTGATCCCGAGGCGAGGAGCCGAGTGAATGAGATGTAGTGGGACGCGCGTCCCACTCCCTCGGCCTTTTGGCTGATTCCGTTTCGGCCGTGAATGACCGGCGGCTTGTTGGTCGCAAGGTTCAGATTAAGGCCGAATTCTTCGCCGATACCGAGCAGTTGCTGCCTGTCATCTTCTAAGTGCGCGTGCCAGTTGCCATTCCAGATCATGCCCGTGTGCTGGTTCACGCCGGCGATTCCGGGGCCGGCTCGGTTGATCCGCTCGGTGTGGTAAAAGTGGCGCCCGGCCAGATCGCTCAAGGCGAGATGCGCCATATGGAGATCGTGAATGTGCCAGGGTGATGCGTCCGCGTCGCGTGCAATCCCCTGGCGAAAAAATGTCAACTCGAAGCCGAAGCGGTGGCCGTCGTGAGATTTCAGGTTGCCGGTGTAGTACCACCACTCGGTCTGGTAATCCGGGTGATCGAAGTGATCGCGGGGAAACTGGTATTCATACCCGGGCAATGCGACCTTGTAGTCACCGGCCCATACGCCCACCACCAGGAGCAGGGCCAGCAAAGAACCCCATCTATTCTTCATGCACCACCTCGATGGGATTGAGACGCTGGGCGACACGCGCGGGATAAATCCCCGCCACTATGGTGGCCAGGTAGACGAGGCTGAGTGCGGCCAAGAGCAGTTTGACGGGCCAGTGGAATTGGATCGTCCAGCCGAAAGATTGTTTGTTGATCACGAAGATCAGCACCAGTGAAAGCACGGCGCCCAGCATGAGTCCGGCGAGGTTGGCGAGAAGACCGATCAACCCCGCCTCGACCAGAATCAGCTTGCGGACCTGGGAGGTTGCAGCTCCGAGAAAACGGAGCAGTCCAAACTCGCGACGCCGGTCAATGACGATCGACATCAGCGCGCCCGCGATCCCCATGACAGCAACCAGGACCGCTACCGCTTCCAGGGCGTAGGTGATCGCAAAGGTCTGGTCGAAGATGCGGATCGCCTCCCGGCGGATATCCCGATTCGAGAAAATCAGCACCTCGTTGTTGGCGGCTGCTTGCTCGATTTCTTTGCGTGTGGTTTCAAGGTTGACGCCCGGAGCAAGGTAGACCGCTAGATTCGAAGCGGATGGGTCGGGCAGGTAGCGCAGCATCGTAGAACGGTCGACGATGACGTAACCTCGCTCGTTGGCGTAATCGTAGAAGACATCCACGACGCGGAACCTGACGACCCTCTCCCCGAGTGGGAGCGCGACGACGTCTCCGGCTTTGACGCCGTGCTTGTTGGCAAAAGGTTCGCTGACAATGGCGGAGTCGCCGGACAGGAGTTCCTGCAACACGTCGGTTGCCGGGCGTCCCGAAAGGAAGCCCGACGATCGGTAATAGCGCGATTCGTGGGTATCCGCCGACCCGAGCGTCACGGGCAAACCCTGGTACTCGATTTCGTAGGCGCGAAACCGGCTCACGCTTTGCACCCCTGGCAAGTTGGCAATGCGATCCGTCAGGTCGACGGAAATCGTCGGGTGGCGGTCCATGGAAGGATCGCCTGCGGGCCGCAAGTAGAGGTCGGCCGGAAGCTGGCTGTCCATCCAGGTAATCACGGTCTGGCGAAAGCTGCCGACCATGATGCCCACCGAAGTCATCATCGCGATTGCCGTCGAGAGGGCGCCGACCAGCACCGACGTCCGGCGAAGTGAGCCCGCGAGGCTGCGCGAAGCGAGCATCGCTTCCACGCCCATAAATCTCCGCAGTGTCGTCGAGGCAACGGAGGTGATCCAGTACACCAGGGCTGGAATGGAAAGCGAAGAAGCCCCGATGAGCAGGAGGGCGGAGAGATATCCAAAGATGGGTTTGCCGCCGACTGCGGGGAGACGCGCGGCGAGCGCTCCGGCAATGGCCAGCACCAGGGCGATGCCAGCGTCGCGGGTGCGCTCGACACGAATCGTGTATTCGCGCAGTCCACGGGCCATCGCTTCGGTGGGGGGGACCAGCGAAGCTTCTCGCGCGGGAGCCAGGGCGGACATAACCGCAACCCCAACGCCTACGATCAAAGCCAAAATCACGGATTCGGCGGAGAGATTCAGAGCACCCGGACGGCTTGTAATGTACAACGCGTTGACCGTCGTGGCCAGAAGCCGTACTGCTCCGGTTGCCATCAGCCGTCCCATCGGAAGCGCAATCAAAGCTCCTACGAGACCGAACATTGCGGCCTCGGCCAGAAATGCCAGGAGCACCGCGCGACGGCTGGCACCGAGCGCCCTGACTGTACCAATGTCTGCGCGCCTCCGAACGACCGAAACGGAAATGGTGTTGTAGATGAGAAACGCTCCCACCAGCAGAGCGATGTAGCTGAGAATGCGGAGATTCCATCGAAAGGCGGAGAGCATGCGGCGATTGGCCGCAGTTTGGCTGCCCTCGGGATTGAGTGCAACCCCACTGGGAAGAACATCGCGCAACTTCTGCTGCCAGACCGCGAGGCCCGGATGCTCTGGAACCTTCAGCAGAATGCGGTCGACTCGGCCCAGCTTGTGCGTCGCGTTCTGAGCGGCGGCGAGGTCCATGAGCACAACATCTTCGCTGTCTTGGGCCGACTCGGGAACGAAGCCGCGAACAACATAGTCTCGTCTTTCATCGTTGATGAGCAGCGTAATGGCTTCGCCCAGGCGGTAACCGAGGCGGCGCGTAGTCCAAATCGCATCCCGATCGTTGATGTGCTGGAAGCTGTCGCGGTCCTTCGGGATCACGAGATTCCGACCCTGCTGACGATTGGCTTCGGCGATGACGTCGATCCCGAACAAAGCTACAGTTACGCCAGTCGAAGAAACCGTCGCGTGATCCTCAATCCGCGGCGTCACGCGAAGTGGGTAGGGCAGCGTTGCCAATTGGCCGACTACCTGCTCTGGTACTCCGCCCGCGGCGGTAACCTCAAGATCGTCGTCGCCCGCCAGCGTTTCCATGGAGGAGCGGAACGAACCGGCCGCGGCGTTGCCGGCGAGGTCGATGGCGAGTACCACCGAAACCCCCAACCCAACCGCGAATACGACGAGCACGGAGCGAGCGCGTTCGCGCAGCACCGGACGGACGATCAGGCGGAAGAAAAGCGACCAATACGCCATATCAGGAACGCGTGATCTCCTCGATGTGGCCGTCCCGCATTCGAACGACGGTGTCCACGAAGGAGGCCGATTCGGTGCTGTGCGTCGCCATTAGTATCGAGGTTTTCTGCTCGGTGCAGATCCGCCGCAGCAGTTCGAGGATGGAGTTTCCGGTGGCGGTGTCGAGGTTTCCTGTGGGCTCATCGGCGAGCACAAGGCGAGGCGAGTGAACCAGGGCGCGCGCGATGGCAACGCGCTGCATCTGGCCGCCGGAGAGTTGATGTGGCATACGGTGGGCAAACTCGGCGAGTCCGACCGAGTCGAGTCGGGCCAGCGCTTGGGGGCGGGGATCCGCATGTCCCGCAAGCAGCAACGGAAGCTCGACGTTTTCAACGGCGCTCAGCGTGTGGAGCAATTGAAACGACTGAAAGATGAAGCCGACTTTTTCACGGCGAAGTCCGGTCAACTGGATTTCGCTGAGCTCGTCGGTCGGTGTTCCGTCGAGCAGAATGTGCCCGCCGGTTGGGAAGTCCATGGCGCCGGCCAGATTGAGCAACGTGGACTTGCCGCATCCGCTGCGCCCGACAAGGCCAACGAATTCTCCGCAGCCAACCTGCATCGACACACCCTTGAGGGCGCGAACGGCTGCGCCGTCGGTGTGGTAGTCCTTGGTGACGCGTTCGACCGACAGAAGAGGCGAACGGCGATCTGCGGACGACGGGGGCGATGACTTGGCTGTTTGGGCGAGGACCATGTTGGTTGGGATATTAGTTGGATGCCGTTGAGGCAGATCAGACTCCGAACAGGGATTGACGTTTTCTTCGGGGGAAAAGGCCAAACCCAAGATTACACCCTGGGTGCAACACTCGAGGAATCGCGGTTACGGGTTTTACGGGTTTGCGCTTGACGATTGGAGACAGTCTTACTGGCGGTTCCCGCGGACAATTTCGGAGCGCTGCGCTGAGCGCGCCGTCAGAGGCGAATCCTTGTCGGGCATCGATTGTCGAAGGAGCCCCCATTCGCGGGACATTTCATCTTCGGAGATGGCACGAGACGATTTGGAGCGTAATTCTGATTGCAGTCGCGCTATGATGAGCTGGCGTATCAAGTCGGGCGGCGCGCCGGAGGTTAAGACATTTTCTGCCGACGCACCGATGCGCACCATGCGGCCGTCAACCTGCATTTGCAGAATAGGCCGTCCCTGATCATCGAAGTCAACTTTTGCATGCGCCTGCGTCCTGGACCATGCTTTTTCGACATTCTGGCCCGAGGTGACAGGATAGGATTCGGTCAGAAGATTTCTAAGCTGGTGCTGAAAAGACCGGCGATCCTCGCGACCCAGAGGCGCCTCGGGCTTGCCTTCCGGGTTAAAGACGAGCGCGTCGCGAGCCGGATCGAAGCGGCCAGCTCCCGTGACCGCGTAGGCCGCAAACACGCATCCGGCAAAGATTGGGCTGGCGACAGCGCTGGGCACGATGTACTTCTTGGATTTGAAAAAGGATTCGACCACCCCGTGCACTGTCGAACTGCGCGGCATGCTGCCGGGCACCTGCGCGATAACCAGGCGCGAATACTGAATTTCCGGACGCCGCCGGTTAAACCTCACCAGCATTTTCGCCATTTGCTTCGGTGTGGTGATGCCAACATCGGCGATCACGCTGCGGTGCAGAGTCTTCGGGTAGTAAAAGTTAATAATCCCTTTGGCAAAGTCGGCGCAGTTATTGGAGACCAGGTGGAAACGTGACTCGTTCGCCGATGAGTTCAATTTGGCGATCAGAGCTTCGTCCTGCTCCGGCGTGGTTGCGACCTCAAAACCATAGATGGTGCGGTCGTAGGAAGAGCCAACCAGTTGGTACCAGTTTCCGCCCGGTGTTTCGCCATTGTTTCGATCAGTAGCGATGTTCTCCAGATATCTGCGACGGTAGCGGTCGCGCAGGACTGCGACCATTTTGGCGTCGGCGAACAGCGGGATATCCTCCGTTCGGTTCACCGCATACAGGTATGGGATGAGAGGAATCGCAATCCAGTCATATCCGCCGACGCTGTCGTAGCGGCTGATCACAACCCCGGTTTCGCCGGGAGCGCAGCGGCGCAGGACAACGGGCGTCTCGGCGCAGACTCCCGACAGATAGACAGCGGCGTGGCCGGTGGCAGTAAAGAAACCAAGATGGCCGTAGGGTTCTTCCAGAAGCAGGGTGGCTGACGCTCCGGCGAGTGAGGCGCTGGCTACGACGATGACCGCTAACTTAATGAAAGCGCGCCGCATTATTGGGATGTGGCATAAAAACATAGTGACCCCAGACCTGCGCGTAACCTCCTACCTAAGAACCCTTTAACGAGAGATTAGTTGCAGGGAATCGCAAAGACCAGTTACGGAAGTTCAAAAGAATCAGAGCCTGGGATATGGCGAACACAAGGCGAATCTCCGAGTAGAGGAGACTTGGGTCTTTGGAAGCATGCCCCGGGCTGGGGACTCCGGCGACCCCAGCACGACCTTGCTTTACGGTCGCTGCCGGGTGCTGCCTTCCGCTGGGCTAAGGGCGTCGGCATGGCAACGACATTAAGATTTCGGAGCTGATCCTCACGGCCTGCTTCCTTGCTGTCTACGCTTCTCACCCACCAGTCGCCCAGTGAATGGCAAGACTCGCTACTGACCTGTCTGCTCGACTTTGGTCAGACGGGATTTGCACCCGCTGGACTGGATTAAGAGGTTTCTCTAACTCATCATCAGTTCCTCCTCTTCCGAACTTCCCAACGCGATAGCCCAGGTTACTCATGGGCCTGGAAGAGTCTCACGCAGAATTGAGGGGTAGCTTAGGGGATCTTATGGTGTGCTTTGGAGGCGCGCCTTCGCCCACCGGGCGCTTTCGGCGACCAACTTGTCTTCGTCGTCGGTCAGTTTTTCGAGGAGCGGGACAAAGTCTCGGTTCCCGCTGTTGCCCATCGCAATCGCGGCGTTGCGGCGCAGGCCAGACCGCTTGGTGCGGCGAATGGGCGATCCCCGGAAGGCTTTCCGAAATTCCTCCGCGGACATTTCAGCGAGCCAGGCGAGGTCCGGGTTGACCAGACCGGGACGCGGCGCGAATTCGGGCAGAGTCGTGGCGGGAGCCTTGCGGTTCCACGGGCAAACATCCTGGCAGATATCGCAGCCGAAGACCTGTCGTCCCATTCCCGCGCGGAGGTCCTCCGGGATCGAGCCGCGCTTCTCGATCGTGAGATAAGAAATGCATTGGTTGGAATCGAGCTGGTAGGGTGCAAGGATTGCATCCGTGGGGCAGGCCTCGATGCAGCGCGTGCACGTGCCGCAACGGTCAGGAGCGGGCAGGTCGGGTTCGAGTTCAAGCGACGTTAGGATCACACCGAGAAAGAGCCACGAACCCGTCTTCTGATTAATGATGCAGGTGTTCTTGCCAATCCAGCCCACACCAGCATACTTCGCAAAGACGCGTTCGACGATGGGGCCGGTGTCGACGTAACTGCGGGTGGTGAGGTGCGCTTGCGAATTTGAAGGCACAGAGTCGCGCAGCGCGGCTTCCACCTGCTTGAGCCGGCCTAGAACGGTGTCGTGGTAGTCCTCGCGGCTCCAGGCGTAGCGGGAGATCCATCCGCGGCTGGTGTCGTTGGGCTGCGGGGAATAAGGATGATCGGTGTTGTAGTTGATGGCGCAGACGACGACACTTCGCGCCCAGGGCGCGACGCGGGAGAGAGAGGCGCGCTTGAGATCGCCTCGCTCATCCCTGGCCTGCATGTATTTCATTTCACCGGCGTAGCCGGCGGCAATCCATTCAGGAAAATGATTGAGTTCAGGACCATCGGTGGCGGGAGCGATGCCGGACAGGTCGAAACCGGCCTGTTCGGCAACGCGCTTCACGATCGCTTTGACGTCGCTGATCGAAATTGCCAAGGCGCCCCTGCTCGATATGACTCAGCGTGCAGCGCAAGGCTGCGGCTCCGCTGTTGCCAATATACTGACACCGTGTCCCAGTTCCGCGCAATGCTTCTGCCATGCGCGCGAAAACGCTTACAGTGCTGATCTGCCTCTTGGTCTTCGGGTTCAATCCTCTCTCAGCTCAACAGGCCGCGACGACGCCCGTCACACTCACCGTGACGGATCCAACCGGAGCGCGTATCCCGCACCTGCAAATTCGAGTCGTTCCTACTCCCGATCCTGCACCGAAAATGGAAACCGACGAGAAAGGTAAGCTTTCCCTCGATCTGAAGCCTGGCGGCTATGCGCTCTTCGCCCGCCTTTCCGGTTTCAAGCCGCTCGCCACCCATTTTGAAGTTCGCACGACGAAGGAACTGCAGACAATTCCCTTTATTTTACAGCTCGCGCTGAACAGCGGTCCTGTGGAGGTCGTTCCCAGGGTGTGCGACACAAAAGTGAGAGATCCGGGGTTTGCTTTTTTTGGGGCATGTAACCTAGCGTATGTAGTACGCTAGGTACACAGGAGGGATCTATCATGTCCCATATGCCTGATGCCCCCGATGCT
>Ga0307476_10000263_pt1 | contig 47072 bp, 43 predicted proteins | sample atmos_gasesECM2C_2_FD_203314 | JGI IMG/M metagenome (GOLD analysis project Ga0307476, IMG submission 203314) | Hardwood forest soil microbial communities from Morgan-Monroe State Forest, Indiana, United States - atmos_gasesECM2C_05 | ecosystem: Environmental > Terrestrial > Soil > Temperate... | reverse complement strand
CCTGAGACCATCAACTACCGCACCTTCAAGCCGGAGCGGGACGGCCTGTTCTGCGCCCGCATCTTCGGCCCGGTAACCGACTGGGAATGCCTCTGCGGCAAGTACAAGCGCATGAAGCATCGCGGCGTGATCTGCGACAAGTGCGGCGTGGAAGTCACGCTGTCGAAAGTTCGCCGCGAACGCCTGGGACACATCGAGCTGGCTTCGCCCTGCTCGCATGTGTGGTTCTTCAAGGGCCTGCCCAGCCGCATCGGACACCTGCTCGATATTTCTCTGCGCGACCTCGAGTCCGTGCTTTATTTCGAGGCCTATGTGGTGGTCGAGCCCGGCGACGCCCCGGTGAAAGAGCGCGAGGTTATCAAGGACGAAGCCAAGTTCCGCGAACTCGACCAGCAGTACCGTCCCGCCGGCTTCAAGGCGATGATGGGCGCCGAAGCGATCAAGGAACTGCTCAAGCGCATCGACACCGACGGCCTGGCCGTTGAGCTGCGCGAGAAGATGAAGAACGAGAGCTCGCTGCAGAAGCGGCTCAAGTATACGAAGCGCCTGAAAGTGGTCGAGGCTTTCCGCCGCAGCGGCAATAAGCCGCACTGGATGATTCTCGACGTCATCCCCGTGATTCCGCCGGAGCTGCGCCCCTTGGTTCCACTCGATGGCGGCCGCTTCGCCACCTCTGATCTTAATGACCTTTACCGCCGCGTCATCAACCGCAACAACCGGTTGAAGAAGCTGATGGACCTGCACGCGCCCGAGGTCATCGTCAGAAATGAAAAGCGCATGCTGCAGGAAGCGGTCGATGCGCTGTTTGACAACGGACGCCGCGGCCGCGTGCTGCGCGGAGCTAACAACCGTCCGCTGAAGTCGCTTTCTGACACGCTCAAGGGCAAGCAGGGACGCTTCCGCCAGAACTTGCTGGGCAAGCGCGTGGATTACTCCGGGCGTTCCGTCATCGTGGTCGGCCCTGAACTCAAGCTGCATCAGTGCGGACTGCCGAAGAAAATGGCGCTCGAATTGTTCAAGCCGTTCATTTATCACCGGCTCGAACAGACTGGCAACGTCACGACCATCAAGCAGGCAAAAGAAATGGTGGAGCAGCAGGAGCCCATTGTCTGGGACATCCTTGAGGAAGTTATCAAGGATCATCCCGTGCTGCTGAACCGCGCTCCTACGCTGCATCGCCTGGGCATTCAGGCGTTTGAGCCGGTGCTGGTGGAAGGTAAGGCCATCAAGATCCATCCGCTGGTTTGTACGGCGTTCAACGCCGACTTCGACGGCGATCAGATGGCAGTGCACATTCCGCTGTCTCCGGAAGCGCAGGTTGAAGCCAGCGTGCTGATGCTGGCCTCGCACAACATTCTCTCGCCGGCATCCGGGCAGCCGATTACTGTGCCTACGCAGGATATGGTGCTCGGTCTCTATTACCTTACGAAGTCCAAGCCGGGCGCGAAGGGTGAAGGCCGCGTATTCGCGAACATTGAAGAAGTGTTGTTGGCGCTCGAGATGGGTGAAGTGGAAACGCTTACTCCCATCCGCCTGCGTTACACCGGCGAACTGATTGACCTGGGCACCGCCTACGATGATCAGGACATCATTCACACCGAGCCGGTTCACATCGATCGTGCATTCATCAACACGACGGTGGGCCGCGCGATCCTGAACGACCACCTTCCCGAAGGCATGCCGTTTATTAACGGCTTGCTCAAGAAGAAGGGCATCGGAGCGCTGGTGAACTACGGCTACCTCCGGTTCGGACTCGAGACCACGGTCAAGATGCTCGACGAGGTAAAGGAGTTCGGGTTCAAGTATGCGACCCGCGCCGGCCTTTCCATCGGCATCGACGACATGGTCATCCCTGACAGCAAAAAGACTTTGGTCAAGGATGCCGAGAAGCAGGTGGTCGCCGTGCAACAGCAGTATCTCGACGGCGCTATCACCAACGGCGAACGCTACAACAAGGTCATCGAAATCTGGTCGGCGATTACGGAAAAAGTTGCCGATGAGATGTTCGGACAGATGCAGCGCGCCGACAAGGAAGGCTTCATCAATCCGATTTACGTCATGGCCGATTCCGGCGCTCGCGGATCGAAACAGCAGATTCGCCAGCTTTCCGGCATGCGCGGCTTGATGGCGAAACCTTCCGGCGAAATCATCGAGTCACCCATCACGGCGAACTTCCGCGAGGGGTTGACGGTGCTTGAATATTTCGTCTCGACCCACGGCGCCCGCAAGGGATTGGCCGACACGGCGCTGAAGACGGCAGATTCCGGCTACCTCACGCGGCGTCTGGTCGACGTGGCGCAGGACGTGATCATCAGTGAATACGATTGCGGCACCGTGGACGGCATTTATGTCCAGGGTATCGTCGAAGCCGGCGAAATTATTGAGCCGTTGCGCGACCGCATTGTGGGCCGCGTATCGCTTGAGAAGATCAAAGACTACGACGGCAACGTCATCGTCGACATCAACAACGAGATCACCGAAGAACTCGCGGGATCGATTCAGGCTGCGGGAATCGAGCGGGTGAAGATCCGTTCGGTGCTGACCTGCGAATCGAAGCGCGGTGTTTGCGTCATGTGTTACGGACGCAACCTGGCTTCTGGACGCCTGGTCGAACTCGGCGAAGCCACTGGCGTGATCGCCGCGCAGTCGATCGGCGAGCCCGGAACGCAGCTTACGATGCGTACCTTCCACATCGGCGGTACGGCGTCGCGAGTCTCCGAGCAGTCACGCCTCGATGCCAAGAATAACGGCACGGTGCGCTTCGTCGGCCTGCAGACGGTGAAGTCCAAGTCGGGTGACCTGGTGGTGATGAACCGCCAGGGCTCGATCGCGGTCGTGGACGAGAAGAACCGTGAACGTGAGCGCTACTCCGTGATCTACGGCGCGAAACTCAAGGTCAACGACGGCGACGCGGTGCAGCAAGGTAAGGTCATGGTCGAGTGGGATCCTTACACGTTCGCCATCCTTACCGAAATCGGCGGCACGGCGCAGTTCAAAGACTTGCAGGAAGGCGTCACACTGCACGAAGAAGTGGACGAAGTCACCGGATTGTCGCGGCACGTGGTGGGCGATTCTCCCGACGAGAAGCGGCAGCCTGCGATCGTGGTCAAGGGCAAGAGCAGCAAACGCTACCTCATGCCTTCCCGCTCTCACCTTATGGTGCAGGACGGCGACACGGTTTCCCCGGGAGACGTGCTGGCCAAGATCCCACGCGAGACGACGAAGACGAAGGACATCACGGGCGGTCTGCCGCGCGTGGTCGAGCTCTTCGAAGCCCGTAAGCCGCACGAAACCGCGGTCATCAGCGAGATCGATGGCACGGTGAAATTCGGTGAAGTCTCCAAGGGCCAGCGCAAAATCTATGTGCAGGCCGACAACGGCACGGAGAAGGAATACTCGGTGCCGCGCGGTGTTCACATTAACGTGCAGGAAGGTGAGCGCGTCAAGGCGGGTGAACCGCTGATGGACGGCCCGCTCAATCCGCACGACATTCTGGCTGTGCTCGGCGAAAAAGAACTGCAGTCTTACCTGGTGAACGAAATCCAGGAAGTCTACCGGCTGCAGGGCGTCAACATCAGCGACAAGCACATCGAAGTGATTGTCCGCCAGATGATGCGCTGGGTGCAGGTCGAGGACGTGGGCGACACCACGTTCCTGCTGGAAGACAAACTGGACAAGTTCCACTTCCGCGAAGAGAACGAGCGCGTGATCAAGGAAGGCGGCAGGCCGGCTACCGGACGGCCGTTGCTCCTGGGCATCACCAAGGCGTCGCTTGCGACCGACTCGTTCATCTCGGCGGCGTCTTTCCAGGAGACCACGCGCGTACTCACTGAGGCTTCGATTAACGGCAGGGTCGACTACCTGCGCGGCCTCAAGGAGAACGTGATCGTCGGCCGCCTCATCCCTGCCGGAACCGGCATGGAGTACTACCGGAACGTGCGCCTCTCGCCAGAAATGGAAGAGGCCGCGGCCAAGGTCCAGGCGGAAGTCTCGGCAGCATACGAAGAAGCCGAGCGCGCTCTCGAGATGATGCGCCACGAGGGCGAGACGGAAGAACTGGCAGCGGAGTAAACCGAACTACAATCAACCTCGGGGGCGAGCGAACCAGCTTCGCCCCCGAGGTTTTTGACAGCAGCATTCCCCAATGCACGCAAACGCAAAGCGATTGCCGACCGAGGAACCTGGCCCGCTTCCCTCGTTGCAACCGGCGCCTTCCGGCCCTAAGCTAGGGCCAGCGATGCTTCGTTTCCTACGACTTTTGCGGCTCGCCTTCTGGCGGTCCTTTCAGCACGACGCCTTTTCCATCGCCAAGGCTTCCGCCTATTCCTCCATTCTTACGTTTTTCCCAGCGCTGCTGGTGGTGGGCTCGGTGCTGGCTACCTGGCGCAAAGGCGCGCCCTATATGCGCGAGATCTCTTACGCGCTATCCCGCATACTTCCGGCCGGCAGCAACGCGGCCATGAATTTTCTACGGGGCGCGTCGCAGCGTCCGGTGAGCCTGCTCATCACAGCTTCCTTGCTGACGCTTTGGACGGCCTCCGGCGTGATGATCTCATGGATGGAAGGCTTCCGGCGCTGTTACGAGCTCCCGAAAATCTGGGGACTGGTAAAGGAGCGCCTGATTTCTTTCCTGCTGGTCATTTTCGCTCTTCTCCCCATGACCTTCGCCACCCTGCTGGTGGCCTTGGGCAGCAAGGTTGAAACCAGCATTCTGTTCTACACTGCGCGGGAATACAGCCCTTACATTCTGGTGATGTGGGCCTCGATTCGCTGGCTGATTGCCACCCTGACCAGCATTGCAGTGATTGCGCTCATCTATCACAACGCGGTGCCCCGCACCCAGCCCTGGCACAGCGTGATCCCGGGCGCGACGCTGGCTACCGCCATGTGGTTCTCGTCTACGCTGCTGTTTGGCTTCTACCTGAAGCACTATGCGGACTACAGCATTATTTACGGATCGCTCGGAGCCGCTATCGCTCTGCTGGTTTGGATGTATATGGTTTCCCTGGTCGTCCTGGTGGGGGCGGAATTTAACGCCATGCTGTTTCCGCGTGCCATGCTGGGGAAAGAATTGACTGCCGTGAACGGTCCCCGGGCAGCCAAGTAGCGCTCGGCGTGGCTGATCTGGAATTGGCTTGTCATCCCTGAGATGCCGCGGTGCAAGCAGGAACCAGGCCCCCGCTTCGCCCGGGATGACAAGGAAGGACAACTCGAGGAAGAAATGAAGCCCAGCAAGCCGCAATCCGCGACGGAAAACTTCTCCCGCACTGCGGGGCCTTCCCTTTCATCTCCGGCATCCCCCGCCGCGCGCCGCGCGAAGATCATCTGCACGATCGGTCCCGCCTGCAATTCCGAGGCTGCGATGCGCGACCTGCTTCGCCTGGGGATGGACGTCGCGCGCCTGAATTTTTCCCACGGTTCGCACGAGGATCACGCGCGCAACATCGAACGCCTGCGCCGCGCTGCTGAAAAAGAAGACCGTACCGTCTGCATCCTGCAGGATTTGCAGGGCCCCAAGATCCGCACTGGACGCCTGGAACGCCACGAACCTGTCGAGCTGACGAGCGGCTCGACCGTCATGATCACGCCGCGCGACGTCGCCGGCACTGCCACTCGCATTTCCACCACCTTCCCTGATCTTGCCCGCGAAGTAAGTCCTGGAACGCGCATTCTCTTGTGCGACGGTCTGATCGAACTGCGCGTGCGCACGGTGCGCGGTAAGGATGTGATCTGCGACGTTTTGAACGGAGGAACGCTGGGGGAGCATCAGGGCATCAATCTGCCCGGCACTGCCTTATCGATTCCCGCAATGACCGAAAAAGACCGAAAGGATCTCGAGTTCGGCCTCAAACATGGCGTGGATGCGGTTGCGCTTTCTTTCGTGCGATCCGCCGCGGACGTGAACATGGTCCGACAGATCGTTACCGGACACGGCAGCGACACTCCTCTGATCGCCAAACTCGAAAAGCCGCAAGCCATAGACCACCTCGAAGAGATTCTCGAAGCTTGCGACGGCGTAATGGTGGCGCGCGGAGATCTGGGCGTCGAGATGGCGCCGGAGAAAGTTCCGGTGATTCAGAAGCATGTAATTCGCCGCGCCGCCCAGTGGCGCAAGCCGGTGATCACGGCCACGCAGATGCTGGAGTCGATGATCGAAAACCCGCGCCCCACAAGGGCTGAGGCCAGCGACGTAGCCAATGCGATCTTCGACGGTTCTGATTCAGTCATGCTCTCCGCGGAAACGGCCAGCGGCCGCTATCCCCGGGACGCGGTCGCCATGATGTCGCGCATCGTCGTCGAGGCTGAGAGCAACATGGGAGAGTTCACTTTGCCCCGCCGCCGCCGCGACCGTCACGGCCTCTCGGTCGCCGAGACCATTTGCGAATCGATTGCGCACGCGGCCGAAGACCTGCCCATGGGCGCGATTGCCGTTTTCACCGAGACCGGCAACACCGCCCGGATGATTTCGAAATACCGGCCGCAGGCGGCCATCTACGCCTTCACTCACAACGCGACCGTGGCCCAGCGCACCAATCTGTACTGGGGCGCGCACCCTGTGAAATGCACCCAGGCACTCTCCACCGATGACATGGTGGACACGGCAGAGCATGAGCTGTTGAGGCGCGGACTGCTCAAGCCCGGCGACGTGCTGGGCGTGGTGGCAGGCACGCGCCAGGCTTCCGGTTCCACCAACTTCATGCGTCTGCACACGGTCACCACAGAAGAGGCGAACGCCGTCACGCGCACAAAACGCAAGCGCGCCACCGCTCGCCAGAAGCTATAATCCCCGAGTATGTCGCAGGAATTCCTGTCCCTCGCGATCTGGGAGCCTCTGCCTGGCATGGAGGAGGCTTCGCTCTCGACTATCCGCGAACTAAACGCGATCGTCTCCAGCAAGGGATACGGCCGCGATCTTCTTTACCGCGATGGCGATTCTCACTACATTCTGCTTCGTTACTGGAACTCAGAGCAGGCGCGCCGGTCGGCGCAAGAAGACCCTGAGTTGCTTCGCTGTTGGTCGAGGTTGGGAAATGAAATTCAGATTTTGAAGGTCTATGAGAAGCTGGAAGAAGTCGGCGTGTAAATCGGCCACCGTCCATGTCCCTAGAGGTTAACCCGCAAGTTCTTACTGACGTCTCGGTGGACCCGTTTGTTCGGGGCCTTCTACATAGTCCCCCCAATCCCAACGGCGACGGCCTGGTTCTGACTCACGGTGCAGGGTCAAACTGCCAGGCTCCTTTGCTGATTGCTTTAGCGAACACGTTTGCTGACGCGGGCTTTGCCGTGCTGCGCTGCGATCTTCCCTACCGTCAGGACCGGCCCTACGGTCCGCCGGGGCCGGGAGATGCGAAACGCGATCGCGCCGGCCTGAAGAATGCAGTCGCGGTACTCAAGAATCTCGTGACCGGCCGCGTCTTTCTGGGGGGACATTCCTACGGTGGACGGCAGGCCAGCATGCTGTGCGCGGAGTTGGCAGAAAAAGATCCGGAGAAAGCCGCCGAGCTGGCTGCTGGCTTACTCCTGCTGTCTTATCCTCTGCATCCGCCGCGAAAGCCTGACCAGCTTCGCACTCAGCATTTCTTTCACCTGCATACGCCTGCCCTCTTTGTTGAAGGCACGCGCGATCCCTTCGGCTCAATCACAGAAGTGGAGCAAGCCTTAAAGCTAATACCAGCGAAGACGAAACTGCTAACCATTGAAGGTGCTGGCCACGACCTGGGATTCAAGGGAAAGTCCGGACGGGAAAAGTTATCGGCAGAGGTGTTGTCGGAATTTCAGGCCGTCTTCGCAGATTAGATGAATCCGAGTAAATTCGGGAAGATCCGTGGCCGACGGACTTAGTTCACCCAGCCCGACTTCGACCCGCCGTTCCCCTTGTTCGGATCGTCATCCGGAGGGATGTAATTGCCGTGCTCGTCGAAATGGACGTCGCGGTCGTGCTTGCGCATGTAGACTTCAAACTTCCTCGCTGCGCGGCGCCGCCGCCAGCGGTAATACTCATTGCGAGTTGCGTAGAACCGCTCTGAGACGCGCAGCGTAAGGCCTCGTGAAAAAAACGCGGTATGCCAGACGTATCCCGCGCCCAGCCCCAGCAGCGAAACGCAATAAAAAAGCGCGAAGTGGCTGAGAAGCAAGTAAGCAGTTTCGATCGCCGCAATGCCCAGAACGATCCATTTCACCGGAATCTGAATGGGGATGGGGAACAGCATCAAGGGCGCGTCCCGGTTGAACAAATAAAAGACCATCAGAATCGCGTTGGCTGCGGCGCCGGAGCCAAACGCTGGGCCCCGCGCAATGACGCCGGTAAGCGAGAGAAAGAATCCAGCGATTCCCGAAAGCGCGATGCTGCTGAAGAACAGGCCGTAGAAAGGAGCCCGGCCGACACGCTCCTGCACCGCCGACCCAAGAAAGTAGACTCCCACCAGTGACAAGACAAAGTCCAAGGGATCGACATACATGAATGCGTAGGTCACAAACTGCCAGAGCCAGCCTTGCCGAATACGCGCCGGATCCAAAGTGCCCAAAGTGAGCAGGGTTGAACCGGCCGCCGGGGCAAACGACATCAGCAGAAGAATCACTACGTAAATTGCGGCGCTGGCGATGATGATCTGCCGGACCGCGCCGCGAAACGGCGGCAGCGACATTTCGAAGGAAGTGTTTCTAGGCATAACTCGAAACCGATTCACTCATCCTAACAGCTTCCCGGTTATCGTTCCGGCACTGGCACGACGGGCAAGCTCCGGTGTCCTTCCGCGTCCACAGCCCTGACTGCAAAGATGACATTATCCTTTGAAAGTTTCAGCGTAGCGCGGGTAACGCCGCCAAACTTTTCAACGTGTTCCCATTCCGGGCTGGTCGTGGACCGCCACAGAACCTCGTATTCCGCCGCCCGTCCGCCCGGCGATGCTTCCCAGGTGAGCGTCGAGTCGTTTTCCAGATCTTTGGTGAGCAAATGCACGTTGGCCGGAGGCGCGGGCGCCGACGCGAGCGACGCCAAGGTCGCAGCGTTCAGCCGCGCCACGTGCGCTACGTAGTCGAAGTCCACAAACTTTGCGAGGTCGCCATATTCGATGCCATTGTTACTGTCAGTGCGGACGTTCTGATGCTGGTGATGAAAATCTTCGCGAAATTCGGTGAAACGCACCGCGGCAAAGCCCTGCTGATTGAATGCAGAGTGATCGCCCCCGCGCAGATAACGGTCCAGCCGGAACACGAGCATCGGTTTGACGCCAGCATCGTAAGCACGGCCGACATCGGCGATGTAGCGTGCCAGTTGTCGCGACCCGGAATCGTTCTCCCCGCCTAGTCCGCGAATCCGGCGGATTTCCTGTTCCGTGGCGGAGGCCGGCAGTCCCTCGGAAAACACGCGCACCACAGAATGATCCTGCCCCGCGCTCTTGTCGCCGCCGACAATGTCATTGTTAAGCACGGCTTCGAGATTCCAACCTTGATCCTTCGCCATCTTCGCGAAGTGGCGGCTGCCGTTCAGCCCCTGCTCTTCGCCCGCCACGGTAAGAAAAATAATCGTCGCGGGAAATTTCAACTTGCTTAGAACCCGCGCGCACTCCAGGCTGACCGCGGTTCCGCTGGCGTCGTCGTTCGCGCCCGGAGCATCCGCCTTCACGTCGAGAGTGTCGCTGGGGCGAGAATCATAATGCCCGGTCACCAGCACGATGCGCTTCGCGTTCTCTGTATCCGTGCCCTTCAATACCGCATAAACATTGGTGATTTCGGTGGGCTGGGGGATCCGGTCGGCAGCCGGTTCGGTGAAGCTGTCGGTCTTCACCTCCAGGCAGCCGCCGCAGTCTCTGGCGTAGCGCTCGAGTTCTGCCTTGATCCACTCTCGTGCTGCGCCAATTCCCCGTCCCGCTGCAATTGAGGCCGGGTCTTGCGCCGAGAGCGTCAGCCGCGTTCCAAAGCTCGCCAGCTTTTCAATATTCGCCCGAATGCGCTCGGCGGAAACCTGCCGCAGGGCAGCCGAAATGCGGCCATCCGGCGCTATGGGCTCCGCTGGGTTGGAGCCGGGTTGACTTTGCCCGAGCGCTCCGATGGCGAAACTCAGCACCAACAAAACGGCAATAAGCCACGGTCTTTTCTGTAGAAGAGGAATCATGGGAACTCCGGCGTAAAGAAATGTCAAGGATGACGGCTGGGCACCCGAGGATTATAATCTCTCGCTCTTGACCTCTCACCCCTTGACCTGCGGTGGGGAAAGAATCTAAATATTATGAGGCGGACGTATCTAAAAGGTCATCGAAGAGGTCGAAGTATGTTGCCGAATGGGAGTGGAGGAGTCATGGTTCTTTGTCCCGAATGCGAAACTGATCTGGACGTCGAAGAAGACGAGGTCGACGAAGGCGAGATCGTTTCTTGCCCGGAGTGCGGCACCGACTTCGAGGTGGTGACGACCAGTCCGCTGGAGCTAAAGGCCGTCGAGGCCGGCTACGTCGAAGAGGAAGAAGAAGTGGAAAGCGAAGACGGTGACGACTCCTAGATTCCAACCCACGGCTCCGCTTGCGCACTTGTCTTCTTTCTGCCTGCTGATTCTTTTCCTGTTCGTTGCTCTGGGTCCGCGCGTCTTGCCGGTGGCCAGCGCATCTCCCGAATCCAACAAGCTGAAACCCACCGATCCCTATGCCCTCATTTTCGGCACGGTCTGGGGACCGGATGACCGCGCCGTTTATGGCATAACGGTTAAGATCCGCCGCGCGGCTGATAAAAAGCCCAAGTGGCAAGTCTATTCCGATCATTCCGGTGAATTCGCCCAGAGGGTTCCCGCTGGCCAGGCCGACTACGTGGTGGGGGCCGATCTCAAGGGCGTGAAAACTACGTATGGCTACGCGTTACATCTGGCGGAAGAGGTCCCGGTCCACGTAGAGTATGACGAGCGTGTAGACATAGGATTGCACCTGGTCCGCGACACGAAATAGAGAGGTTCAGCGGAGCAAGAGGAATAAGGCTCGTATGACTTCCAGAATGTCGTTCAAGAACACCTGCCTCATCGTCGTCGCGTCCCTTGTCATGATCTCCGTGGCTGCCCATGCTGCCCCCGACAAGAAGGACAAGGCGCAGGGCCGTCTGCTATTGGGCAAAGTGCTCGATCCGCAGGACAATCCCGTAGTCGGCGCCATCGTTTACGTGACCAACATGCGCAACCACGCGGTAAAGACCTACATTGTCGGCCAGGAAGGTACATACCGTTTCCCAGGGCTCTCTACGGTGGACTATGAAGTCTACGCTCAGTACAACGGCCACAAGAGCGACACCAAGTCGGTGAGCCAGTTCGATGATCGGTCCGAGGTATACGTCGATCTCAGGATCGACGTCCGGTGAGTTTGCCGAGCGCGAAAAGGAGCGTTTGCCGTACAACTTTTGCCGGTCACCGGGGTTCAACAGGGTAAGGATGGTCTTTTTTGGAGGAGAACCTTGAACGTATCGCGCTGGTTTCACAATAAGAATCGTTATGCGTTGGCTGCGGGGACAATGTTCGCGGCCCTCGTCCTGATGGCCGTCGGGGTGCTGTCGGCTGGCGCGCAACAGGGCGCCATGAGCCCTTATCAGGGCGAAGGGGACGGCGTCAGCGCCGGCGGCAAGTGGATGGAGTTCCGGTCGGAAGACAAGATGACCGGCGCGAAAAAGGTCCGCTTTGAGCTGCTTTCGAACAACTATTTTCGGGAAGACCCCGACTACAAGCCGCGAGTCGAAATCACCTGCAGCGATGGCAAATACAAGCGCGCCGTCTTCAACCCCGGCGCCCGGCTGGGACGGCCCGACTACCCGGGCTTCTGGGGCCAGCCTAAGATGGAGGTCCTGGTCCGAATCGACGGCAGCCACGACCATAAGGGCTGGAATTGGGAAGCCGACCGCGTCCTTTCTATGGATAAGGGCACCGTTCGGGGCGCGATCGGGGCCCAGGTGTTCAACGTGGAAGTCAGAACCAGAACCGGCTACGCCATCGCCGAGTTTTCACCCGGGGGGCTAAATCTGGATGAAGTAAGACACACCTGCGATCTGACTCCGCACAAGCCGTAGGCAACGGCTGAAGCTAAAATCCTGTCACGAGCGCTGAAGGGCTGGGCCTGCAGGCCCGGCCCTTTTTTGTGACTTTGGACGCAGCCCGGTCAGCACTTGCGCGCCTGCCCCGTCTGCTGTTTCACTTGGACTGTTCCAGCAGGTGCTGTTGAGCTGGCGAGGTCAAACCGAGGTCAGACTTAAGATGGACGGAAACGTGATCACCGGGGCGGCGTTCCTGTTATTTGTGGTGGGAGTGGTAATTTACGTCGTCATCCTTTTCAACGAACTGGTGAGGCTGCGCAACGACAACGACCGCGCGTGGGCTAACATTGACGTGCTGCTCAAGCAGCGTCACGACGAGATTCCCAACCTGGTCGAGACCGTGAAGGGATACATGCAGCATGAGCAGCAGACGCTGGTGGCGGTGACGCAGGCGCGGGCCGCGTCCATGAATGCCGCCAGCATCGGACAGAAAGCGCAGGCCGACCTGAGCATGACGGTCGCGCTGCGCAGCCTGTTTGCCGTGGCCGAGAATTATCCGCAGCTCAAGGCCAACGAAAACTTTCTCAAGCTGCAGAACCGCATCAGCGAACTGGAAGAGCGAATTGCTGACCGTCGCGAGTTCTTCAACGACGACGTCAACACCTACAACACTCGCATCGCACAGATCCCCGAAGTGTTTGTGGCCAGCTTCATGGAATTGAAACCACGCTCCATGTTCAAAGTGTCCGAGGAGGACCGCAAGCTAGTGGAGGTGAAGTTCCAGGGCGCTGCCGGGGCGTAGTTGCCGCTCCGTGCGGGCCCAACCCACTCCCGATAACAATTTCCCGGAATAACTAACTCCCTTTCTCTCATTCTCGGCAACTAACCTTCGAATGTTTATTTCGCGAGCGATGAGGGAGAGGTGCGCAAGATGAACAAGCTAATCAAGTCCATTCTCAAAACTGCAGTGTACTTTCTGGATCAAACCGACCGCTTCGCCTCGGACGTGCGGGACCGTGTTTCTGACGGTGTTGACGTTGCTTCCGATAAGGTGTCCGCTCTGCGCGACCAAGCTAAGGAGCTTTCGGTGGGGCCAGATCACACTTTTCACAATGTCTTGACGTTTGCCGCTGGCGTGGGAGTCGGGGTGGGTGCCGCAATCTTGTTCGCTCCCGCCAGCGGCGAAGAAATCCGCAACTCGATCGGGGAAAAGATCCAAGACATCGGAGGGCGGGTTCGGGGCCGATTCTCGTCAGAAGGGAAAACAGGGACAGAGGGCCGCTGAACCTTCGCCGGTGCCGGAAGCGAAGAAGCACGGGAGCGTCGAAATCGAATTGCACGAAAAACATTAAATCAAAGGAGAACTTACTATGGCTGGGAAAAATACGGCGGTTTTCGGAATTTACACAGATTACGCGGGGGTTGAAAATGGCGTGGATTCATTGAAGGCCACGGGCTTCCGCAATACCGATATTTCGGTGCTGTTTCCCGAAAATGTTGGCACAAAGGACTTCGCAATTAGAAAAGAAACCAAAGTGCCCGAAGGCGCCGCCACGGGCGCAGGAACGGGAGCGGTGATCGGCGGAGGATTGGGCTGGCTCGTTGGAATCGGAGCCTTGGCGATCCCTGGGGCGGGGCCGTTCATCGCTGCAGGTCCGATTGTGGCCGCTTTGGCCGGAGTCGGCGTAGGCGGCGCCGTCGGCGGCATCGCCGGAGCCCTTGTCGGCTTGGGCATTCCAGAGTACGAAGCCAAGAGGTATGAAGGACGCGTGAGACAGGGAGGCATTCTGCTTTCGGTGCACTCGGACAATTCGGAATGGACCAAACGCGCCAAGGAAATTCTCGAGCATACCGGCGCTCAGGACATTTCTTCCACCGGCGAAGCCAAGGCGGATTTTGCCAAGACCGACGTGCCAATGCCGCGTGCAAGCTAAAGACAAAAGACAGTGGACGCCAGAACCTGGGGAGTCTTCGCTCGAAGACTCCCTGATTTTTCATCGGTCGTCAGGCCAGCAGTCTGGCGGAGTCTTTGGCGTAGTAGGTGAGGATGATGCCCGCCCCCGCGCGCCGGATGCTTTGCAGCGATTCCATCAGGACGCGATCGCGTTCGATTTATCCATTTTGAGCGGCGGCTTCGATCATGCCGTATTCACCGGAGACTTGATAGGTGGCTAGCGGCAGATCGAAACGCAGGCCGGATGGCGGCGACTCGCCCGTCCATCATGTTTAGCGGCCTGTCCTCCTACCCAACATATGTGAGATATGTTCCAACTGGAACAATTTGTGCAATCCTGCGTGCACGAATCTATCCGCATAATTCTTGCTTGAGGAAGCGAGCTGCGTGGAACCGCGATTCAGGAAACGAGGGACCTCGCCGTTTCAGGGTTGCTGGAACGTACGCGTCGGCGAGAATGCCGCCCTGAACGAAAAAAACCAGCTCTGAAGCCCAGAAATTTCTCGTTTCAACCCACGCTCCAAAAAGTGTCCAATTTTGGCCAGACGTAACTGATCACCGTCCGATATTGTTGAGGTTAAACACACACTCCTGACGCTTTTAAACTGATCAGTGTCAGGCGCGGGAGGAAGGAAGTACTACGATGCCTAAAGTTCTGCTTGCTGAGGACGACGATGCGTTCCGGGATATGTTGCGGACCTCACTGGAACGCGACGGTTTCGAGGTGGTTGCGGTTCCGGACGTGTGCGAAGCGTTGAGCCGCATCGCGACCGAGAATTTTGATGTACTGCTCTCTGACTTGCACATGCCGCTGGCTGGCGATGGTTTTACTGTGGTCAGCGCCATGCGCCACACTCACCCCAATGCTGTGACCCTGGTACTCAGCGGCTACCCGGAACTGGATGAAGCCCTTTCCGCCATCCGCCTGCAGGCTGACGAAGTGCTTGTGAAACCGATCCCAATCGCCTCGTTGCGAGAAATTATCCACGACAAACTCAGTCACCCTGTAGTTCGCAGGCCACTGACGACGGTGAGTGTAGCCTCGATCCTGGAGCACGATTTGGAGGCTACGGTTCAGGCCTGGGTAGCGCTGGTGGAGAACAACAAAGAACTGACCTGCATTCCGTTGAATTTTGAAGAGCGTACCGGCCATCTCCCCAATCTTCTGGCTGACTTGATTTACCGTTTACGCATGCCTGCAACCGAGAAAGCCAGCTTCTCTCTTGCCGCACACGAGCACGGAATCCTGCGCCGTCAGCAGGGCTACACGGCGGCGATGATAATTGAGGAGTCGCGAATCCTGCAGGTCAGCATCTTCAAGACATTGCAAAATAATCTATCGACTGTGGACTTCAGCCAGGTCCTGCTCGACGTGATGACGATCGCAGATGAAGTGGACTCGCAGCTGAAGCAGGCGATGCTCAGCTTCGTTGGCCCTCAACCCGCCCGGTCGGCCGCCTAGACCTTCTCCAACCTACCTTGTTCAAAAGCCGTCGACCTACGCCAGCAGCCTGGCGGCGGCTTTTGCATAATATGTGAGGATGATGCTGGCCCCGGCCCGGCGAATACTTTGCAGGGATTCCATCATTACGCGGTCGCGTTCGATCCAATGATTGCGGGCGGCGGCTTCGATCATGGCGTATTCGCCGGAGACTTGATAGGCGGCTAGCGGGACGTCGAAACGTAGGCGAGCGGCGGCGATTACGTCGAGGTAGGGCATGGCGGGCTTGACCATGATCATGTCGGCGCCTTCCTCGATGTCTAGTTGGATTTCGCGCATGGCCTCACGCAGGTTGGCGCCATCCATTTGATAAGACCGGCGGTCACCGAACTGCGGGGTGGAATCGGCGGCTTCGCGGAACGGGCCGTAGAAGCCGGAGGCGAACTTTGCGGCGTAGGAAAGTATGGGAGTGTTCTCGAAGCTGGCTTCGTCGAGCGCACGGCGGATGGCGGCTACGCGCCCATCCATCATGTCGGAGGGGGCGATGATGTCGATGCCGGCGCGGGCGAGCGAGACTGAGGTGCGAGCGAGTAGTTCGAGGCTCGCATCGTTGTCGATCTCGAACTTCGATTCAACAGCTTGCGCCACCATCGAGGCCAGCTCGTCGATGACCTTTTCTTTTTCCTCGCGGTTCTTCACTGCCTTCACCGCTATCCCGCGCCGCGTGGTGTCGTGCAAAGCGTCTCGGGCGGCAGCGCCGAGGGATTGGGGTGTAGATCCTGACTTTACGATGCCGCAGTGTCCGTGAGACATGTATTCGCACAAGCAGACGTCGCCCACCAGGACCAGGTTGGGAACTTCGCGCTTCACGGCTCGAGCCGCCTGCTGCACGATACCGTCGTCGGTCCAGGCTCCGGTGGCAACGTCATCTTTCTTGTCGGGAAGACCGAAGAGAATCACCGCGGGCACGCCCAGAGAATGAACTTCCTGCGCCTCCTTGACCGCTTCATCCACCGAGAGGTTGAACACGCCCGGCATGGAGCGAACTTCCTTGCGGATACCTTCGCCAGGGCACACGAACATGGGATAAACGAAGGCGTCGGGAGTGAGGCGGGTTTCGCGCACCAAGTCGCGAAGCTGGGAGGTGCGGCGCAGACGACGAAGTCGGGTAACAGGAAAGGCCATGGGGCACCAGATCACAGACCCAAAGTCAAAGGCAGCGGCCGAGAGCCTGCCCTGAGCCTGCCGAAGGGGCGGCCACTCCACACGCAAGATGATTCTAGCAGGAGTGGTGAGCCGAAAGGACTTAGTTGAGGTGCAAGGTCCCGGGCCCTCCCCGGCGGGTGACTATAGTAACCCAAGCAGCTGGAAGCGAGCTGAGAATCCCTGGGCTTATCCATAATATTGAATAGGAATACATAACAAAGAGAAACCGATGATTCGGTACGGACGATATCGCTGGTTTGCGCTCGCGGGCGGAATTACGCTGGCATTCGCCGTGGTGTCGCTGACGGTGCCCCAAGGTCCGGTGCTGACTTGGATTTCGGATCTCGGATATCTTCTGTTGTTGCTCGCGCTCGGCGCAGCCGTATTTACGAATGCGTGGTCGGCAGAGGGCTCCGCCCGGCACTTCTGGGCACTGACGGGATCGGGAATAATTCTCTGGGTGTTCCATCAGAGTGGGTGGGTTTATTGCGAAGTTGTGCGCCACATGCCGGTGCCGGATCCCTGGATCATGGATGTAGTTCTGTTCCTCCATCTCGTTCCGATGATCGCGGTGGTTGGTTTGCGTCCGCATCGGACCGAAGTCGAGCAGAAGTTCGGCGTGGCTACGCTGGACTTTATGCTGCTGTTGGGTTGGTGGGTTTTCCTGTACGCGTTTCTCGTGTTTCCTTCGCAATACGTCTCGGTGAATGTGTCGGAATACGACAGAAACTACAATTCACTCTACCTGATCGAGTGCGCCGCGCTGGTGTTAGTGCTGGGGATTGCCGCGCGGGGAGCGCCGGCAGGATGGAAAATGCTGTACCTCAATCTGATGGCTGCGAGCGCTTTGTACGCGTTGGACTCGGGCGCAGTGAATCTTTCGGTGACCAACGGAGGATACTACACCGGCAGTCTCTATGACGTTCCGCTCATAGGAGCAGTGAGCTGGATGGCAGCAACCGCGCTTACCGCGCGCGAATGGCATCCTGAGGCCGCGGCGCCAACCACGTCGAGCGACAAGTGGGGTGCCATGGCGTTGCGGCTGGCGATGCTGGCGATTCTTTCCTTGCCGGTACTGGGACTGTGGGCCTACCGATGGGACAACTCGCCGGCTCTCGCGCGGAGGTTTCGTCTCTTTACCGTATTGGCGGCGATGCTGGTGCTTGGCGTTTTCGTGTTTGTGCGCCAGTATCTGCAGGACCAGGTCTTGATCCATCTGCTGGGGGACTCGCGGCGTAGTTTCGAAAACGAGCAACGCCTGCAGAGTCACCTGGTGCAAAGAGAGAAACTGGCCTCCCTGGGCCAATTGGTCGCGGGTGCGGCCCACGAGATCGACCATCCTCTGACCGCAATCATGGAGTATTCCGAGAAGCTGTGGTCGAATGAGCGGTTGACCAGCGAGCAGGACACGCTGGTGCGCAAGATTGTGAATCAGTCCCAACGGACTCGAGAGTTGATTGCGAACCTTCTGAGTTTCGCGCAACAGAGTTCCGGAGAGAAGACGATGGTGGATCTGGGCATGCTCTTGCAACGTAGCGTGCAAATGCGGGAGCTCCAGCGGCATGATCAGAAAATCCGCATTGAAGCCGTGATTGAGCCGAACTTGCCGCGGGTTTGGGGGGACGGTCACCAGTTGTTCCAGGCATTCGTGCAGATCGTCGAAAACGCGCTGGATGCCCTGGAAGAGGCGGGCGGAGGGTCGCTTCAGGTCAACGCTCAGCATCGCGGGGAAGAAGTGGTGGTCCAGTTTTCCGATAGCGGGCCCGGTATAAAAGAGCCGCTTCGCGTATTCGATCCTTTCTACACGACCAAGCCGATCGGAAAAGGCACAGGCCTGGGACTCAGCGCAGTGTATGGTGTTGTGCAGGACCATCGCGGGCAGATCACGTGCCAGAACAAGGCGGAGGGTGGAGCGCTTTTTGTGCTGCGTGTACCCGTGGCGCGACAGAGCGATGTGCAAGCACTCGCGGCAGTCCAGTCGTAGCCCTCGCTTGCGTAGCCCTGGTTCGCACTTCGCCTCTCGATCCTGTCATTCCGAATCCATTCCTGTAACATAAAATCCGATGTCTCAACCGCTGATCCACAACTCCGCGCGCGTGCTGGAGTTCGATGCCCTGCGCGACTTGCTGCGCGGATATTCGTCTTCGCCGCCGGGCCAGGCGAGGATTGCGGCGCTTGTGCCTTCGACCGATTCCGCCTGGATTCGTGAGCAACAGGAACTGACCGCTGAGGTACGGGAATTCCGGCGTGTCGGCGGCAGCTTCGATTTTTCCGGTCTGCTCGACGTGAGGAGGCTGGTTGAGAAGTCTCGCATCGCGGGAGCTGTGCTGGAAACCACGGAGATCCGCGATGTCCTGCTGGTGGTGGATCGGGCTGCGGAGTGGCGCGAGATCGCGTTTCATCCTCCGGCAAACATGCGGAGGGAATGGGAGCGAACGCGGACGCTTTCGCAGGGTGTGTCTGACTTCACCGAATTCCTGCGGTCGTTCCGCAACAAGATCCAGCCCGATGGAACGCTCGAAGACCGCGCCTCCCCCGAGTTGGCGCGCATTCGCCGCGAGATTGAAAAGCAGAGGAGGGTGATCCAGGAATCGCTGCGCGGCTACTTAAGGCGCCTGGCCGAGGACGGCGCGGTGCAGGATGAGTTGGTGACGATCCGCGGCGAGCGCTTTGTCATCCCTATAAAGATTGAGCAGAAACGGCGCGTGCAAGGCGTAGTGCATGGAGCCAGTTCGAGTGGGCAAACGGTTTTTGTCGAGCCGCTGGAGACAATCGAGCAGAACAACGAACTGGTGCGCTTGCTCGACGAAGAGCAGGCGGAGATTCATCGCATTCTGCTCGAGATGACGCGGCGCATCGGCGAGCAGGCGGCGGCAATTCTGAAGTCGGCCGAGGTGCTCAGCGAGCTTGAATTGCAGTTTGCCAAGGCACGCTTCGCCGAAGAATACAACTGCGTGGCTGTGCAGTTGAGTCAGGCGACGCCGCGGCGGATGATCCTGCGTGGGGCCCGCCATCCGCTGCTGGAGCGGAATCTAAAGTTAAAGGGCGTGGCCGTGGTTCCGGTCAGCGTAGAGCTCGAAGGCGAGCAGCGGCAGTTGGTAATTACCGGTCCTAACACCGGTGGAAAGACAGTAACGCTTAAGACCGTCGGTCTTCTGGCATTGATGGCGCAGTCGGGGATTCCGGTTCCGGCCGACCGGGCGGAAATACCGGTGTTCGATGCCGTGCTGGCCGATATTGGCGACTATCAATCGATCGAGCAGAATCTCTCGACCTTTTCCGCGCATGTTACGAACATCGATTTCATTTCGCGGACGGCGACCGCTGAGTCGCTGGTGCTGCTGGATGAGCTGGGATCGGCCACCGATCCGGAGGAAGGTGCTGCGCTGGCCGTGGCGATCGCCGGACACTTTGGCCGCATCGGCTGCATGGCAGTGATTTCGACGCATCACACGTCTTTGAAGGTTTATGGGGCGAATACTCCGGGCGTAATCAATGCTTCGGTCGGGTTCAACGAGACTACGCTGCAACCTACCTACGAATTGAGGATGGGAGTGCCGGGAGCGTCGGCGGGAATCAACATCGCACAGAGATTGGGATTGAACCCGGCGATCATTGAAGGGGCGCGAGCGAGGCTGGGCACCCAGGCCCGCGATGTCGGGGAGTTCTTGGACAAACTTCATGCCGGATTGCGCGACATGGAAGGCGAACGGCTGCGGCTGAAGACGCGGGAGCAGGAACTGGAACGCGAGAAGACGCGCCTGGCGGCCGAGGGCAAGAAGGAGCAGCAGTCGAAGATTCGTGAGATGGAGAAGAAGCTGGAGAGTGTGTTGCGTGACTTCGAATACCACGCACGCGAGGCGGTGAATGCGATCCAGGATCGCGCGGCAGCACAGAAGCTCTCGAAAGATGCCGAGCGTCGCATTGCTAAGTTGCGGCGCGAGTTTCGCGAGCAGTTTGATTCCACGGTTGTGGCGCATGCTAGCGGAGCCGACCAGGGCGATCCTCATGCCGAGCCGCAGGTGGTGAAGCACGTCTCCGAGGGCGACAGCGTCAAACTGAAATCGACGGGCCGCGCGGCGACTGTTTTGCGCAAGGTAGATGATTCTCACTTTGAAGTGGCGATAGGCGCGATGAAGATGAAGGTCGCGCGTGACGATATCGCCGAAGTGCTTAGTAAAGCAATCGATTCTCCGGTGAAGGCGGCGCGGGCGCGGGGAGTTTCCGTGTCTCTCGAAAACGAAGGTCAGAGCGCGGCGTCCGAAATTAACGTTATCGGCTACAACGTGGATGACGCTACGCGGGCCGTCGAAAAGTTTGTTGACCACGCGTTTCTCGCTGGCCTGCCGCGCGTGCGCGTGGTTCACGGCAGCGGTATGGGAATCCTGCGCAAAGCGTTGCGGCAGGCCCTGCAGCAGCATCCGCATGTGGAGTCGGTGGCCGAGCCTCCTCAGAATGAGGGAGGGGGTGGGGCGACAGTAGTCGAGCTAAGAGTGTGACTTTGTCATGCTGAGCGGAGAAGTGCCCTCCAGCGGACGATTCTCTGGAGTCGAAGCGTCCCTACCGTCACTTGCTATGTCCGGAGACAGTGTCGCGCGGCATCTTGGCGATACGATCTGCAGTTCCAAACTGGCACGGCTGTGTCCTGTTTTCTGCCCCATGTCGAACTTATCTCTGCCGAAGCCTCTCGCATCCTGTCATGCTGAGCGAAGTAAGATCGTCCGAAGGACGATCTTACGCAGTCGAAGCACCCCTATACCACACAATGACCGCCAAAGAACGGCGAAGCTACTGCGTATACATCATGGGCAGCTTGTCAGGTACTCTGTACGTCGGTTTCACCAGCAATCTTCACAAGCGCGTTTTCCAGCATAAGTTCCATCAGATCGAGGGATTCACCAGCAAGTACGGCATCGAACGGCTGGTGTACTGGGCATCGTTCGACGACGTGCACAAGGCTCTCGCGCGAGAGAAGCAGTTGAAGGGTTGGTCGCGGGCGAAAAAGATCGCGCTGATTGAATCTAGGAATCCGCAGTGGCTGGACTTGGCCAAAGAGTGGTATCCGTGGATGGAGAGCCGTGACGCTGGTAGGGATGCTTCGGCTGCGAAGGCTCGTCCTTTGGACGATCCTCCTCCGCTCAGCATGACAGAGGGTAAGAACCGGCAATAAGGACTGCTTTTCCCTAGTGCATCAACCGTTTATTGGTCCATTCCCACAGGTTCTCCACAACAACACGGCTCAGGTATATTCCCATCAGCGGCGCTCGGGCGCACAATCCCAAGGGGAGAACTGTTGGGCCTTCGCGGCCCAGCAACTTGACTATCCATGCCTGTTGAAGATTTCAAGGAGACGGTGAAGCAGCAGGCGGATATCGTCCGCATCATCGGCGACTACATCAAACTGAAGAAAGCCGGTGCGCAGAACTATTCCGGCCTGTGTCCGTTTCATGGAGAGAAGACGCCGTCGTTTTCGGTGCATGCCACGCGGCAGTTTTATCACTGCTTCGGCTGCGGCGTTTCAGGGGACGTCTTCAGCTTCGTGCAGAAGATCGAAAACATCACCTTTCCTGAGGCCGTCCGGCTCGTAGCGCTGAAGCTAGGAATTCCGCTGCCCAAGACGACGTACTCAAGTCCGGGCGAGGCGAAAGAAGCCAAGCTGCGCGCGCAATTGCTTGACGCGCAAGAGCGCGCCGCCGCATTTTTTCAGGAATGCTTGAAGCGTCCCGAAGGAGCGCGGGCGCGCGAGTATCTGGCCGGACGCGGGCTCGATGGCGAGACGATCGCGCGCTTTCGCATCGGCTACGCCGCGGATTCCGGCTTCCTGCTGCGCGACCGGCTGGCGGGCGAGTTCAGCGAAGAGGTGTTGCGGGAGAGCGGCCTCTTCTCGTGGAAGCAAGAAGATAGCCGTCAGACCTCCGACCTCGGACCTCAGCTATCTGAAGCCGAAGTCCGAGAGCCTGCCCTAAGCTCGTCGAAGGGTCCGAGGTCCGACGCCCGAACTATCTACTCCAAGTTCCGCAACCGGGTCATGTTCCCCATCGCCAACGACTCGGGAAGGATCATAGCCTTCACGGGGCGAACGCTGGCTACCGACGAGAAACCTGGTCCGAAATACTTGAATTCGCCCGAGACCGGCATCTATTCCAAGGGCCGGGTTCTGTTCAACCTGGACAAAGCCAAAGAAGCGATTCGCAAGCTGGATTACGCCATCCTGGTCGAAGGCCAAATGGATTGCATTTCCATCTACGCCGCAGGGTTTCACAACGTGATTGCCAGTTCGGGCACGGCATTTACCGAGATCCAGGCTAAGCTGCTGGCGCGCTTCAGCAGGAACGCAGTGGTCAACTTTGATCCCGACACGGCCGGTGCTAAGGCCACGGAGCGCACCCTGGGCTTGCTGGTGGAAGAAGAATTTCAGATCAAGGTGCTGACGCTCGAGCAGGGGTTCGATCCCGATCTCTTCATCCGGCGCAAAGGCAAGGAAGCATACGGCGAAGCCCTGAAGCATTCGCAAAGATATTTCGATTATCTGATTGAGCGTGCCCGAAGTCATTTTCCAGGACGCAGCGGCGAGAGCAAACAGAAGGCAGTGAACTATCTGCTGCCGCACATTCAGCGCGTCCCGAGCCGCATAGTGCGCGACGAGCTAAGCCAGGAGATCGCACAAAAGCTGGGCATCGACTCCGCGGTGTTACGGCAAGAGTTGCGGCACGTGGCATCGGAGCGGTCGGCGGCATCGGTGAAAGCTCCGGCGGAGGCTCAGGCCACTGACGCCGAGCGCATCCTCATTCGCGCGCTCGCTTCCGCGCGGCAGATGCAGCCCGGAGCCAGCCATATTTCGGCCCGCGATGGGGCGGAGGAGGAGTTCGATCCGGCTCGCCAGGCGCAGTATGTGCTCCAAAGTGAAGGCCTGCATCGCGGGCTGGCGACGGAATCGCTGGTCGATGCGTTACTCAATGCCGGAGCCGAACTTGCCGATGTAATGGAGATGCCCTGCTCCGAGAGCGAGCGCCGCATGCTGGCTTCCATCCTGTTTAAAGAGGACGAGGAACTCAGCGCGGAACGCCTGGAGGGCGCGGTGCGGGCCCTGCGCCGTATTCACCTGCGCCGTCGCCTTGAGCAGGTGCAGCGCGAACTAACCAAGCCAGGAGTGGGTGACGATAAGGTACTTAGGAACGAGTTGCTGCTGGAAAAGGATCGCTTGAGCCGGGCGCTCAGAGATCCCAGCCTGGCGGAAGACGGGTTAAGAACTAGCCCCGGAAACAAGAAAAGCGCGTGAAACAAAACTGCCATTAAAATCATCTAAGTATATAGCGGAGTTGGAGATAGCGGCGGACGACGGGGATTTTTCGGGGCAAGTGATAGACCAGGCAGCACTTATCTGCTAAAATCTGTAGGTTTGTGCTAAGGCGCACAACTCCGCGCTACCCCAGATTCCCACCTTTCAGACCGTATCACACGCTCCTCGCGGGCGAATTGAAGAATTTGAGGAACACCTCTTGGCTCTTGAAGACAAGTACGACGACATAAAAAAGCTGGTCGATGCCGGCAAAGAGAAGGGCTACTTGACCTACGACCAGGTCAACGAATTAATCCCTCACGATGTGGTTAGTCCTGAAGACCTGGACGACTTGCTGACGACGATTGGCACGCAAGGTATTGACGTGCTGGAGGGCCCAAAACTGCCTTCCGCCGCGCTGGATAAGAAGTTCGAAGAAGGCGAAGAGGGCGAAGACGTTGAGCTCGATCTCACTCCCGGAGCTCTCGAGAAAACTAACGACCCCGTTCGCATGTATTTGCGCGAGATGGGAACGGTTCCCTTGCTCACGCGCGAAGGTGAAGTAGAAATCGCCAAGCGCATCGAGCGTGGGCAGTTGCGCGTGCTCAAGGCGCTCTCGCGCTCTCCCATAGTAATCCACGAACTTCTTGCGATGGGCGAAGACCTGAAGAAGGGCGTGCGCTCGATCAAGGAAGTCGTTACCTTCGACGAAGAAGAAATTACTGACGAGATTCTGCAGAACCGGTTGAACGAATTCACCGGCAAGATCGATGCTATGGCCAAGTTGTACAAGAAGGCCGGCATTCTGCAGGAGAAGTACGCCGCGATGTCGCAGAAGAAGCGGCCCAAGGACCATCGCCGCGCCCGCCGCAACCTGGCCCGCGGCATCGTTCGGGTTTCGCTGGCCGTGCGCAAGCTCGGCTTCACCAACGCCGAGCGCAAGCGGCTGATCGACCGGGTCAATAAGACCGTCGACAGCATGCGTTCACTCGACCGGCAGGCCGGGAACCTCGAGCGTAAGGCCGACGCCACGCGCAGTGAGGATCAAAAAAAAGAATACCGCCGCCAGGCCCGCGCCGTAAGGAGCGAGATTGAAAAGCTCGAAGTCGAAGCCGGCCTCCTGTTCCAGGAGATCAAGCGCACGCAACGCGAGATCATCCAGGGGGACATGGACGCGGAGCAGGCCAAGCGCGAGTTGATCGAGGCCAACCTCCGTCTGGTGGTTTCGATTGCGAAAAAGTACACCAACCGCGGCCTGCAGTTCCTCGACTTGATCCAGGAAGGCAACATCGGCCTGATGAAGGCCGTCGACAAGTTCGAATACCGCCGCGGCTACAAATTTTCCACGTACGCCACGTGGTGGATTCGCCAGGCGATCACTCGTGCCATTGCCGATCAGGCGCGCACGATCCGCATCCCGGTGCACATGATCGAAACCATCAACAAACTGATCCGCACCTCGCGGCAACTGGTGCAGGAACTCGGACGCGAACCCACGTCGGAAGAAATCGCAAAAAGAATGGACATTCCTGTTGCCAAAGTGCGGAAAGTCCTGAAGATCGCGCAGGAGCCAATCTCGCTCGAAACTCCGATTGGCGAAGAGGAAGATTCGCATCTCGGCGACTTCATCGAAGACCGCGCCGTAGTCTCTCCGGCCGAAGCCGTGATCAACGTGAACCTCAAGGACCAGACCGGACAGGTCCTGCGCACGCTGACCCCGCGCGAAGAAAAAGTTATCAAGATGCGCTTCGGCCTCGAAGACGGCAGCGAGCACACCTTGGAAGAAGTAGGCCAGTCCTTCGCCGTAACCCGCGAACGCATCCGCCAGATCGAAGCCAAGGCACTGCGCAAGCTAAGGCATCCGTCGAGGTCGCGCAAGCTGCGGGCGTTTATGGATGGCGTTCGGGATTAGCTCTGTCATCCTGAGCGGAGCTGAACGATTTGCGAAAGCGAATCGTTCTGCGGAGTCGAAGGATCCCTAGCAGCACCGATAACGGTGTGTGACAACCGGCGCCGACGACTTATCATAATAAGTGTCTGGCAGACGGCGTTTGGTATCTTTGAAGCCCCGAGTGATCCTCGGGGCTTTTGCTTTCGTGTGCCTCAGCCGTGGCGGCGCAAAGATAGGACGCGGCCCTCCAGTCCGTGGAATTCCGCTCTCGCAAATACCGTCTGGTATTTCCGCCAGACTCCTCCTGCAAGGCGGCAATCCTACTCACAACATGTTGACGGACTTAACCAGCTATGTCATACTCCAACCCATGAGTACAACTGGGAAGCTCGAAACCGTATGGTTCACCACGAAGGGGCAGGTCGTCATCCCACTCCGCCTGCGCAAGCAATTCGACATCGAGGACGGGACAAAGGCCGTGGTCCAGGCCACACCAGAGGGAATCCTTCTCAAGCCCATGACCGCGGCGCTGATCAAGCGCGGGCGCGGCATCCTCAAGCGCGCGCCAGGAGGCAAGCCGCTGACGGAGGACTGGGCCGAGCACAAGAAGCAGGAACGGGCACTCGAGGGACGCCATGCCGGCTAAAGTGCTCGACAGCTTCGCACTTATCGCCTACTTCCGCGACGAGCACGGCGCGGAAACAGTGGAAGATCTGCTCGTCGCCGCCGGTAAGAAAGACAGCCCGCTCCTTATGACCGACGTGAACTACGCCGAGGTGAAGTACTCCATTGTGAAGAAGGACGGCGCACAGGCGTGGGCGGAAGCCGCGAAGGTCCTCGAGGGCCTGCCCATTGATTTTCATTCCACGACCCGCGCGCTGGCCGACAATGCAGCCGACTTCAAGGCGCGCTTCAAATTGAGCTTGGCCGACGCCTTTGCCGCCGCGCTGGCAAAGGAAAGGAAGACTGAACTGGTCACCGGCGACCCGGAATTCAGACCGCTCGAAAAGGAAATCAAAATTCACTGGCTGAAATAATCGCAGCCCCAGGAAGGCTATGGCATACGAAGAGCTGTTTACGGATTTATTGAAGGCCGAGCGCGAGGAGGACGTAACTGACGCTCTTACAATTTTCGGCTTAGACAAATTCTCCGATTCTAATTGGCTCCCCTACGGCGGGATCGAAAACAACTATGGCGTCATCGGAGCGCAACAGGCAGACGCTATTGGGGCTTTGGTTGAAAAGGTCGTCAACTCGATTGATGCCGTTCTGATGCGCGAGTGTTTTGCGAGAAATCTTGATCCACGCAGCAACCTAGTGCCTCGATCAATGGGCGAGGCAGCCGAGCAGTTCCTGAACGTTCCCGACGGAAATCTGGCCAAGTGGTCAGCAGCGCAACGGACCGAACTTGCGGAGCGAAATATAAGCATTATCGTCACCGGCCAGAAGCCCAGTGAAGGCAATCCTTGCGTGATCGTAGTCGACACTGGAGAGGGCCAAAACCCGGAAGATTTCAAGGATACATTGGTGTCCCTGCTGCGAAGCAACAAGACCTCCGTTCCCTTCGTGCAAGGCAAATTTAATATGGGGAGCACAGGCAGCTTGACCTATTGCAGCCCCAACAAGAATTATCAGTTGATTGCATCGAGGCGCAACGTTGTCATTCCAGGCGTGAAGATTCCGAAATGGGGATTCACAGTCGTCAGAAAACGGCCTCCCCTGAAGAACGAAAAGAACGAGCGATACGAATACCTCGCGCCGAAGGGAAGGGTCTGCGAACTCGATCTTGAGGAAATCTTGATATATCCGGACGACGAGAGCACCCCATATAAGCGTCCAACAAAATACGGGACCATCGTAAAGCTTTTTGAGTATGACCTCCCCGGGAGCACAAGGACGATGGCGACCGTAGATTTTTATCGCGCTTTATCGAGCAAGCTTTGGACAGTTGTGGTTCCCATGCGGATCTACGAAGCTCGGGGTTACAAAGGCCACACGCTCGAAAGCACTTTTTCAGGAATGAACATCCGCCTTGAGGACGACAAAGGCGACGTGTTGGAAGAGGGCTTTCCCTGCAATTTCACGTTGAACATCCCAAAGGTTGGGATGGTTGATGGGCGCATTTGCCTATTTAAGAAGAATGCGGAGATTTCGCGATGGGTGAGTTCGCGAGAGGCCATTATTTACACTATTAACGGTCAATCGCATGGGGCCTTGCCGAACGATTTTTTCCGCCGACACTCCGTCAATCTCCCTTGGATTCAAAAGCAACTTTTGATTAACATCGATTGCTCGCGCCTTGATCAGCAATTGATCAATCGATTGTTCATGACCAGCCGGGATCGGCAGCGCGACGTTCAAGAAAAAGATTCCCTAGAATCTGCCTTAGCTGAGTTCCTCCGCAAGCATCCTGGGCTGCGGGAGTGGAACGAAAGACGCCACAGAGAAACCGTTGAGGAACAATTTGCTGAGGAGTCAGAATCCATTGAGCTGTTTGAAAAACTGGTAGCCCAAAATCCCGCACTGGCCGAAATTCTCGGTATTGGTCTAAAAATTAAAGTACCCAGACCCGGTGATCAGCCGACTCCAAAATTTGATGGCCAGCGATTTCCGACATTTTTGAAACTCGAAGACACGCACGAAAATGGTGAGTTCGTTAAGAAATGCCCGCAGAACTCGTATTGCCGAGTGATTCTGCTGACGGACGCAGAAAACGACTATCTCGTCCGTGCCTTTGAGCCCGGTAAACTTATCATAAGGCCCGACGCGCTGGTCAAATGTACGAGCCTCTACAATGGGCGACTGGAATTGCAACTCGCGCCAGACAACGCCTACGACGTCGGTCATCGGATCGAGGTAAAGGTGATGCTAACAAGCCCCAATTCACAGGAAGGCTACTTCTCGGTCCGCTTTTGGCTGGAGATCGATTCGCCGGCACAGCCCAAGAAACATCAGCCGAGCCCGCCGAAACCGCCGAAGGTCTCGGCCCTGGCGCTGCCGGAGATCAAGGAAATTAAGAAAGACGGATGGTCAGACAGTATCGAAATCACATCCGACGATGACATAGTCACGATCATGTCAAATGGCGATCACTCGAAAACGTCCCTCGTGAACATGGATAACCGCCACTACAAACGCTATGTGTACTCGAATCCCAAGCGCGAGCAAGAAATTAGAAATATCTACAAGATTTCGTCAACAATCATGGGACTGTGGTTGCTTGAGCAAGTGGACAAGGGCGGCCTCGAAGAGTCGAAACGCCGGGAAATCAGCAACTCGCTGGGCAGGCTATTGCTTCCGATGGTTGATTCCCTTGGAAGCAAGCTGGCTGAATTGGAACAGGCCTGATTAGTCTCTTCTTAGGGGCCCACGAAGCCGAAATCAGCGATTGAAAAGTAAAAACGTCCCTCGGGCGCTAAAGCCGACGAGCTGCTACGGCATGCGGCACCACTGAACGTCGTGCCCTTCCCGATCCTACTTTTCCCATTTCGGGAATCACTCCCGCTTTTTTCTTAGAATTTTCTTGCCTTGGGCTTTTTATTACTGTCGAATAAAAACATAAGGCGGCATTCGCGAGTTTTTTCCCGAATGCCGCCCTTTTCGTTCTGAGGTTGGTCGATGAAGAAGCGGAAACCGAAAATCACTGACAAGAAGCTTCGCGGCGAGTGGGCAGAGATGGTTTTCATGGCGCGTGCCACCGAGCTTGGAATACCAGTGAGCAAGCCGTGGGGAGAGTCGAGAGGTTATGACCTGGTGGCGGGAAGGCCAGGACGCTTTGTGGCGGTGCAGGTGAAATCCACCACCGCGGCGTTGGAGCCGGGATGGATTTGCAATGTGCGCACTCGGAGCAGGCCCTATCCGCCCGGATCGTTCGACTTTTTGGCCGCCTACGTTGTGTTTGAGGATGCCTGGTACATCATTCCTGAGGAGGAGGTTCGAGGCATGGAGAATGTCACTCTCCACACCGGGAGCAGCTGGGCGAAGTACGAGGAGTATCGTGAGGCATGGTACCTGCTTGGGGATGGTGCTGGCCCTGCCCCGGGACACATCGATAGCATTCAGGGTTGTGCGGAGGAGTGCTCAACGGGGGCCGTGCCGCCGCAGGCATACACCAAGGTCCCTCACTTCGCTCGGGATGACAATTACCGCGGCGATCTTTTTCGTAGTTTGTTCAGTCGGTTATTTCTTCGCGGCGCCTAGGTTACTGAAAAACTCGAGGCGCTCATTTCCGGTGCCGCGATTGCTGCGCGGATTTCCTCAGGCTTCCACAGGGAAGTCCTATCGTCCACAGTTTCTGCACAAGGGGGAAATGTTTTTCGGTTGCGGGTCGCAGGATTGTGACTGAGAGTGAGTGCAGCGAAACGTGGAAATCTCAAAGCTTGCCGGATGATGATTGCGGTGACGCCGGTGGCAGCTGGCAATTCTCGAGGGTGAATTGCTGGGGGAAATTGGAAACGCGCGCGAGCGCGAACCGGTTGCCCGGGCATTGCGGCCTCCTCTACAGCTTGCTTTTGAAGCGGGCTGGGCCGCTGGCCAACGCAGGGGTTGCAGAAAAGCGATTCTCCGAATCCTATTCTCAGAATCATGTTCTGCAGCCAGTACTGGTAAAAGTGGCACTCTTCGTGAGCGCTGTCGGACCGGTACCGTCGTCCCGCCGCTCCTAGCTGCGGGAAGGCAAGGATTGAGATCCACGAACGATGCGGCTCGGGTGGCTGGCCCGGGCCGCATTTGTTTTTGGAAACCTTTTTGCCACGGGTCGGCGTTGGTCCACGCAGAATAAACCCGGAATCGCTCAATCGTGCGGCGTCAACTTTGTGTTCAGGACCTGTTTTCTCAGGACTTCCACAGGATAACGGTGGGGTTCACAGCTTCTGCACAAATTCATTTGGCATTTCGCTGTTTGTTCGCTTATGCTGGGCGAGAGATTAGAGCAGAGTTCAATTCGGAAACATGGCGACTACTGATTACAACCTCAGCACTCTTCCCGCGAACGTAGAAGCGGAGCGCTCGATTCTGGGCGCGATCCTGCTGGACAACTTTGCTTATAACCAGGCGGCGGAGCATTTGCGGATCGAGGATTTCTCACTGGATTCGCACCGGCGGATTTATTCGCGGATGGTCGATCTGCAGGAATCCTCGCGGCCGATTGACATGATCACGCTGATCGAGGAGCTGGACCGGCACAAGGATCTGCAGGCGATCGGCGATGTGGGTTATGTATCGAGCCTGCTGGATGGCGTTCCGGACCGGCCCAGCATTGAGCATTACGTCAAGATTGTGCGCGACAAGGCGCTGCTGCGGGGGCTGATTCATGCGGCGAACACGGCGATTGCGCGGGCGGCGGATCAGTCCGATGCGGCGGAAGAAGTCCTCAGCGATGCTGAGGCTGCGATCTTCCAGCTCTCGGAGAAGCGCATTGGGCGCGGGTTCATGGGCGTGCAGGAGATCGTCCGCGAATCGTTTGGGTCGGTCGATGCTTTGCTGCAACGCGGGCAGCGTATTACGGGATTGGCGACGCATTACGAAAATCTTGACGAGATGACAAGCGGGCTGCAGCGTTCGGATCTGGTGATCATTGCGGCGCGGCCTTCCATGGGCAAGACTGCATTCGCGATGAACATCGCCGAGAATGCCGCCATCAAGGATCAGCAGGTGGTGGGAGTGTTTTCGCTGGAAATGTCGCGCGAGGCGTTGCTGCTGCGACTGCTTTGCTCGACGGCGGAAGTGGATGCTCACAAGATGCGCACCGGTTCGCTGTGGCAGGACGACACCAAGAAACTGGTGCGAGCGATGGAGCACCTGGCACACGCGCCGATCTTTATTGATGACACGCCGGGTATTTCTCTGAGCGAGATGCGGGCCAAGGCGCGGCGGCTGAAGCAATCGCAGGGCAGGCTTGATTTGATCATTGTTGACTATCTGCAGCTGATGTCGGGTGGGAGCAAGCGCTACGAAAACCGGACGCAGGAAGTGTCGGCGATTTCGAGAGGACTAAAGGGGCTGGCGAAGGAACTTAGCGTGCCGGTGGTGGCGCTGTCGCAGTTGAGCCGTGCGCCGGAGAGCCGCGGTGGGGATCATCGACCGCAACTTTCTGATCTGCGCGAGTCGGGATCGATCGAGCAGGACGCCGACCTGGTGATGTTTATCTTTCGGGAAGAGGTTTACCGGCAGGACGATCCTGAGTTGCAGGGCAAGGCGGAGATTATTATTTCGAAGCAGCGCAATGGTCCGACTGGAAAGCTGGTGTTGGCTTTCCGCAAGAACTGCACCCGGTTTGAGATGATGGCGGAAGGCGGGTCGGCGCCGGAGGAATGATTCGCGGCAGGTACAGGAATGGCTGTAGTTTTGCGGGATAAGTACCTTAGGAGATTCGAGTTGCGCCGGGGCGGGTGTGCTGTGGAAAAGCTTGTGGAATTGCTGGCTGGGGAAAAAATCGCTGCCGGTAAAGATTTGTCAGGGCGTCCGCGACGCCGGATTTCTAGCTCCTAAGGCTCTGAATAGTAACCAGTTAGGCAATTCACTCCGCATTAACATTGTTAAGGCCTGCGAAAAGCCAGCATATTTCAGCTTTGTAGATTTGCACATTTTGGCGGTCAGTGACCTTTCGATTCAGTGTCTCTGAGCGGGGCAAGCCGTCATAAGAAATTGCCGAGCCTCTGGGCAGGAAAAGATGACAAGTTCCCAGAAGCCCGTTCTGGATAACTTCCGGTTTGCCGACAATCCCTTCCGATCTAAGACGCCGCCGCTTCGCCGGCAAAGGTTCGAACCGCCTTGGGCTGAGGACGCAACAGCAAATAGAATGCGGCGATGTGGGTGATCATCAGCACGGGCACGTAGATGATCGGGATCGCGTATGCGGCACCCAACTGCCCCGCCAGCGCAGGAAGGTCGACCCGGATGGCGTGATAATAGTCGAGGATGAGATCGACCACTCCAACGAGATTGAAAGCGACCACGAACAGCCAAAAGAGCGGACGTATCCTTACCGTGAGAAGCGCGAGGATGGCGAGGACCCCGGTTGCCAGGTCCCAGTAGGCGGCGAACGTGGCGAAGCTGGCGGGCAGATCGCCGACGACACCCGGAAGGATGAAGACGAGCCCGAAGAAGCGGAAGCTGTGCAGAGTAGCGATAGCGCGAAGCGCTGCGACCTGGTTCATTGACGTGAGCCTGGGCAGGAGGTACGCGCGGAAGCACAGCAGCCAGGCGACATAACCCAGAATGAGATGCAGATTGAAAATGATTCTCGGCGACATTTTGGACTCCTATCTGATTGACGGCTTCCCGTCAGATGAGATGGGTCACCTGACGAGAAGCAAGATCTTCGGCGTTCGAGGTTCAGTCATCGCCGTTAAACGGCGGCAGTGACCAGGTTCACTTATTGGTCGGGCTATCTCGCAAAAGCATGCCGAGCGGCAAAAGTGGCCCGACCGGAATGAACTGCCCGTCCACGAGGTTTGCCTGCGAGAGAGGCAGGCTTTCGAGGAGGGCGCGAGCCTCCGCCTCGTCTTTGCAGTTCAGTATGAAGATGACGCCACGGCCGTCGCCGCGCATGTACCACTGCTGAATCTTGCCGTCGAGATAAAGGGGAACGGTCGCACGAATCTCGGCGGGCATGATCTTCATGATTTGCCCGGGAACGACCCCTGGTTTTGGCGAAAGCATCGCGAGCACGCCGGTGATCTTTGGTTGCGGTGGTGTGGACTGGCCTTGCGACACAGGCGCCAGGACCGTCGCGAATGCAAGCAGCAGGCATGACATCTCCATCTTCATGGTTCAGCTCCTTTGATCCATCGGAAATCTGGATCTCGATTTGGTACCGCTTGGTACCATATTCTGATAAGACGCCAAATCCTGACGAAAGTTTCAGGACTCGCAACTTTTTTCTGCGGAGCCGGCCAAATGCAAGCTACTCCTTGGTGGTACTATACGGTACCAGGGTCGGGATGGAGAGGGTAATGGCTACGGTATCTTTATCAAAACGCCGCCATAAGGGCGGCGCCGAAAGCGGGGCGCGCGAGCGCATCCTTAAGGCGGCCTTTTCTGCGTTCACGAGGAGCGGCTATGCCACGACCAGTACGCTCGAAATCGCTACGCGGGCGCGCGTTTCGAAGCGAGAGCTTTACCGGCTAGTTGGCAACAAACAGGAAATGCTGATCGCCTGCATCAGTGAGCGCGCCAAGCGGCTGGACGTGCCCGCTGACCTGCCCCCGCTGCGCGATCGCGAGACCCTCGAGCAGGTACTGGCTTCTTTCGGGACGAAGCTGGTCCGCGAGGTCAGCGCTCCGACGGTCATTGCGGTGTTCCGACTGGCCATCGCTGAGGCGGTCCAGGCGCCGGAAGTGGCGCATGCGGTCAACTCTATAGGACGCGAGGCAAGCCGCGCCGCGCTGCGTAAAATCATGGCCGAGGCCCAGGCGTCCGGGCTGCTCACGGGCCGTCCTGCCGAACTTGCCGAGCAGTTCGCCGGGCTGCTCTGGGGCAATTTGATGGTCAGCTTGCTGCTCGGCGTCGCCGAACAACCGACCCGCCGCGAAATCGCGGGACGTGCCCGCAACGCCGCAGCCGCCTTCCTGCAACTTCATCCGCCACCGAATGATGCGCGGACGATCGTTCAGTCTTCCCGAGGGACGGGCTAACCGGAACGATTCCCTACATTAGTTGCTGTCTTCGCCGACCTTCAGCACGGCCAGGAAAGCCTCCTGAGGGATATCGACGCGGCCGATGCGCTTCATGCGTTTCTTGCCTTCCTTTTGCTTCTCCAGGAGCTTGCGTTTGCGGGAAATGTCGCCGCCGTAGCACTTGGCGATCACGTTCTTGCGGATCGCCGAAACGGTCTCTCGGGCGATGATTTTCGCGCCAATGGACGCCTGGATCGCCACTTCGAACATCTGCCGTGGGATGAGTTGCCTCATTTTCGACACCAGCGCTTTGCCGCGGTCGTAGGCGAAATCGCGATGGACGATGATGGAGAGCGCATCGACTGGTTCGCCTGCCACCAGGATGTCGAGCTTTACCATGGGCGACTCCCAGTAGTCGGCGAGGTGATAGTCGAGCGAAGCGTAGCCGCGGGAGACAGATTTCAGGCGATCGTAAAAGTCGAGTACGATTTCGTTCAGAGGTAACTCATAGTGCAACATCACGCGCGAGGAGCTGACGTACTCGAAAGTTTTCTGCTTGCCGCGCTTGTCTTCGACGAGCTTCAGGATGCCGCCGACATATTCTTCGTTGGTTAGGATCGTGGCCAGGATCACTGGCTCTTCGACCTTGGCGATTTCGCTGGGGTCGGGCCAGCGCGAGGGATTGTCGACTTCAACCAACACGCCATCGGTCTTGGTGATTTTGTAGCGCACGCCGGGTGCGGTGGTGATGAGTTCGAGCGCGAACTCGCGCTCCAGACGCTCTTGGATGATCTCCATGTGGAGCAGGCCCAGGAAGCCGCAACGGAAGCCGAAACCCAGAGCGACTGAACTTTCTGGCTCGAAGAAAAACGATGAATCATTAAGGCGGAGTTTCTCAAGTGCTTCGCGCAGACGGGTGTGCTCGTGCGCATCTACGGTATAGAGTCCGGCGAAGACCATGGGCTTGATTTCTTCGAAGCCGGGGAGGGCGTCGAAGGCGGGGTTGGCGTCGTCGGTGATGGTGTCGCCGATTTTTGTGTCGGCGACGTTCTTGATGTTGGCGATCAAAAATCCGACTTCGCCGGCTTTCAGTTCGTCGATTTCCACGGGTTTGGGGCATTGCACGCCGAGAGTTTCGGCGTCGAAGGTTGTGCCATTCGACCACAAGCGAATTCTCTGACCCTTGCGCAGCGTGCCTTGGAAAACGCGGGTGAGTATGACCACGCCGCGATAGGCGTCAAACCAGGAGTCGAAGATTAGCGCCTGAAGACGGCTCTCAGGATTACCTTTGGGCGGCGGAATGCGCTTCACAATGGCTTCGAGCACGTCCGGAACGCCCTGGCCGGTCTTGGCGCTGATGAGTACGGCGTCGGAAGCGTCGAGGCCGACGGCGCTTTCGATCATTTCTTTGGTGCGCGGGATGTCGGCGCTTTGCAGATCGATCTTGTTGATGACGGGGATGATTTCGAGGCCGTTGTTGATCGCCAAGTAGGCGTTGGCGAGGGTTTGGGCTTCCACGCCCTGGGAGGCGTCGACAATTAACAGGGCGCCTTCACATGAGGCCAGCGAGCGCGAGACCTCGTAGGAAAAGTCGACGTGGCCCGGCGTGTCGATCAGGTTTAGCTGATAGGTGTGGCCGTCGTGGGCCGTGTACATCATGCGGACCGCGTGAGCCTTGATGGTGATGCCGCGCTCGCGCTCCAAGTCCATGGAGTCGAGGACCTGGGCCTGCATCTCGCGCGCGGTGAGCGATCCGGTCAGCTCCAGGAGGCGGTCCGCCAGCGTGGATTTGCCGTGGTCGATATGCGCGATGATGGCGAAGTTGCGGAGGAAAGCGGCGTCCATAGTTCGGTGGAAAGTTGCCAGCGGTCAGTGGCCAGTAAAAGCGAATCGAAGCCGGCGGAGTGGCAAACGACGATTGGCACACTGCTCTTGAAAGCTAAGCTTCAATTCTAGCAGGCATTGCGAGGTTCTCAGTTCCGGGCTTCTCAGCTAGCATGACAGAATGCCTACAGCGTTTTTCATCGCCATCGATCACGTTCAACTCGCGATGCCTCCGGGCGGCGAGCAGAAGGCGCGCGCATTTTATGAAGGCCTGCTTGGAATGGCGGAAGTACCGAAGCCGCCGGAGCTTGCCAAGCGTGGGGGATGCTGGTTTGAGAGCGGCGGAGTGCAACTCCATCTGGGGGTCGAAAGCGACTTTCGTGCCGCGAAGAAGGCGCACCCGGCCTTGCGCTGCCGTGATTATGCGGCCCTGCTGCGGCGATTGCGAGACGCGGGAATTGAGGTGACCGAACCGAACGACATCCCAGGCGTTAGACGGTGTCACGTGCATGATCCGTTTGGGAATCGCATTGAGTTGATCGGTAGCTAGAAGCAAGTTGTTCTTCCACTAGAATCGGACTGCATGCTCGTCCTTGCCTCAGCCTCGCCTCGCCGACGTGAGTTACTGCGCAACGCTGGGATTTCGTTTACCGTCCAGGCTGCTGACATCAACGAGGCACCGCTGGCCGGTGAATCTCCGCAGGATTGCGCGGAGCGGCTGGCTCGGGAAAAGGCGCTGGCAGTTTTTCAGAGGCGGCCGCAGGATTATGTTCTAGGCGCGGATACGATTGTTGTGGTCGAGGATGCCATCCTGGGGAAACCTCGCGACGCAGGTGATGCTGTCCGCATGTTGCGGTTGTTGTCGGGGCACACGCACGCGGTGATCACGGGAGTGTGCTTGGTGAGCCCAGTGGCCAAGGGTCAGGGGTCAGTGGCCAGTGAAGCCGACCTGGTGGCCGCTTCCGAAACTACGCTTGTGACTTTTTGCGAATTGTCTGACGATGAAATCCGCGATTACGTCGTGACCGGCGAGCCGATGGATAAGGCCGGGGCTTATGCGATTCAAGGCATGGCTTCGCGGTGGATCCCGCGGATCGAGGGGGATTACAGCAATGTTGTGGGGTTGCCGGTGGCGCTGGTTTATCGGATGCTGCGGGAGCGGGGAGCGCTGTGAGTGACTTCGGCTTTGACAGAGTGCCGTCCCTTCGGGACTTGGTTCTCTCTTACTCTGGCTTCCCCGCACTTACGTGCGGGGCTAATGAATTTCGTCGCTTCGCGACTCAGATGCCGTTTGTCCAGTTTGCGCAGACTAGGCTTAGGACTTTTTTTCTTCTTCTTTTTCTTTCTTTGGTTCTTCCCCTTCTTTCATCGCCGACTTGAAGTTGCGGATACCTTCGCCGATACCTTTGCCGACAGCCGTGAACTTGCTGGTGCCGAAAAGCAGAAGCGCGATGGCAATCACTAAAAGCCAATGCAAGGGCGACAACTCACCCATAACTCCTCCGTCGTGGACGCAGTCAGCGGGCGCTGCGCAAGCCAGCTGAGGTCTGAGAAAATTCTAGGCTACCTCATGAGCGGAGTCAAAGAAGGGGCGCGCGGCAGGTGCTCACCTAGATGTCATGCTGAAGTCTATCCTTGATAGATCAGTTTCCGGAGGATCACGGTGATGCTCAAGCGTTGCGTTCTCATGCTGACCCTAGTCATTTCGGGCCAGAGCTTTTCCTACGTTTTCGCGCGAGGATCGGGTCAGGCACCCGCCGCTGCGCCAACCGAACATCGTAAGACGAGCGAGCCCTACACGGGCGATCTCTCGATTTTCGATTCGCCTGGGCGGGACGAGCGTCTGCAAATCAATCGCGTCATGGATCTTCTGGGTATTACTCCCGGCAAGAGCGTAGCTGACATTGGCGCCGGATCCGGCTGGTTCACGGTGCGAGCGGCGCGGCGTGTAGGCGCCGGCGGCGTGGTTTACGCGGTGGACATCAATCCGGAATCGATCCGCTATGTCGAGGACCGAGCTCAGAAGGAGAAGTTGCACAATGTGAAGACCATCCTCGGTAAAGCCGACGACCCTCTGCTTCCCGCGGGTGCGGTTGACGCCGTCCTGCTGCTGAAGACGTATCACGAAGTTGCGGAGCCGGTTGCTCTTCTGCGGAACCTGCGGGCGGCGCTTCGCTCCGGGGCAAAGGTTGGAATCATCGACCGCAACGGAAATGGTGAGGACCATGGAGTCGGGCGCGATGTTGTGCTTCGCGAGGCCGCGCAGGCTGGATACCGGTTGCTGGAGCGGTATGATTTTGTGAAGGGCGACAAGATGGATTACTTTCTGGTGCTTATTCCAGAATAGTGATCTCGTCGACCGCCGACCAGGTTGTACGAGTCAAGTCAGCAAAAGCCGGCAGGTCGGCGTCTGAGGCTGCTCCCTGCGGACTGGCCCACGCCGCTTCCATGGCCGACCAATCATCAAAGTAGAGCTCGACCACGGCGTCCCATGCAGGAGGCTTTCGTTTGGGATCGCTGCGGACGAGGTTCTGCACGTACTTTCTCAGGCCCGGCAGATTCTGCGCCAAAGGCCCGTGAATCTCTTGCAGGTGCCGCCGGAACTGTTCGTCGGTCAATTCTGGATTCCGATAAATGACAACCATGAACTTGAGCATGGAGTTCCCAACATCAAACACTTTCGATCATTCCGGCGAGGAGCAGCGCTCTCCGCGGCAATTCAGAAATGACGATGAATTCGTGCACTGCGTGCGCGCCCTCACCTACGCCGCCCAAACCGTCGAGAGTGGGAATGCCCATACCGGCAGTGAAGTTGCCGTCGGAGCCGCCGCCTACGGCTGCTTCTTCGAGTTTCCATCCCACCTGGAGGGCGATGGTTTGGGCTTTCTTGTAAAGGGCCGCTACTCCTGTGGTTCGCTCCATGGGGAGGCGGTTGATACCGCCGGTCATCTCAAGTTCGCAGTGCTTGTCGAATGGCTTGAGGGAGCGCAGCTTACGGTCGAGCCCGTCAGCTTGTTTCGCGTTCTTGATGCGGACATCGATGCCCACGGACGCCTCGGCCGCGACCACGTTGGTGCGGGTTCCGCCTTGAATCACGCCTGGGTTTACTGAGATGCCTCGACTCAGATTGTTCAGCTTCGCGAGCGCTGCGATCTGGCGGGACAGCTCGAGGATGGCGCTGTGTCCTTTGCCGGGATCGAGTCCGGCATGTGCAGCCACGCCTTTCACTCGCAACGTATACTCGCCGACACCCTTGCGCGCGGTCTTGACTGCGCCTCGAAGACCGGCGGCCGGTTCGAGCACGAGCACTCCGGCGGACTGTCTCGCTAAGGCCTCGGTGATCTTTCGCGAAGAAGAGCTGCCGACTTCTTCATCGGAAACGAGAAAGACCGTAAGTGGCCGCGGCAGTTTGCCGTGCCACGCTTGCAGCGCTGCGATGGCATGGAGCATGAGCGCAATACCCGACTTCATGTCGAGTACCCCCGGTCCGCGCAAATGGCCATTCTCGATTCTGCAGGGCATGCTGCCCAGCGTGCCGAGGGGATAGACCGTGTCGTAGTGTCCGAGCAGCAGAACTGGCCGGGGCTTGGCCGCTTCACGAGAAGGAGTGTCGAAGTCGATCTGTAAACTATCGCCGAAGTCGTGGCTGCGATGGAGACGGGTCCGTCCGCCCAGGGCTTCGAACTTGAGCGCGAGCAAGGCGGCAATGCGGTCAACTGCGGGCTTGTTGTCGCTAGGAGATTCGATTTCGACTAGATTACGAATCGTGTCGACCATCTCGGCTTGACGTTCGGAAAAATAGCGCAGGCGATCGGCCCACGCGGGCTGGGGTGTAGCTGCGGGTGATTTCGCTGTTTTTCTGCCCGGCACGATTTCCTTTCGCCGGCTGGAGTGGATGCTCCGCCGCACACGCAACGCGGTACAGTATAATCTTCAGGCTGATTGGGGCGAACTATGGTTGAGAGCACTCCACTTGTGACCCACGCAGCCGCATCCAAGGCGGGGCTCGACATTCATGACATCCTGAAGATACTGCCGCACCGTTATCCGTTTCTGCTGATTGACCGCGTGCTGGAGTTGAAGCGCAAAGAGCGCATCGTTGCGATCAAGAACGTCACCATCAATGAGCCTTTTTTCAACGGACATTTCCCGGGATTGCCCATCATGCCGGGAGTGCTGATCGTAGAGGCCATTGCGCAGGCCGGGGGCGCGCTCCTGCTTACCGAAGTGGAAGATCGTACCGACAAAGTGATGGTGTTTACGGGGATCGAGCGGGCTAAGTTTCGGCGTCCGGTGAGTCCGGGCGACCAGTTGCGGATTGAAGTGGAAGTGATGGGCTGGCGAGCCGTGCCGCGCATGATTGCCGTGAGAATGCACGGGGATGCATTTGTTGAGGGCAAGCGCGTGGCGGAAGCCACCGTGTCGTGCCAGCTGATAGACAGCTCGCGCGGGCGCGGCGACGGCGGTGATGGCAGCGGCGGCGCTGAGGAATGAACCCGGGTTCGGCAGTCGACGCGAGAAATCCATTCCTTGATGATGCAATGACCCGATCATGAAAGTTCATCCCACGGCGGTCGATCCTACCGCGATCCATCCTACCGCTATCATTGATCCGCGGGCCAAGGTGCCAGCGTCGTGCACGGTTGGTCCTTACTGCGTAATCGGAGCCGAGGTCGAACTTGGCGAGGGCTGCCGCCTGGTGTCGCACGTGGCTCTCGGAGGGCCGACTAAGATCGGAGCGGACAACTCGTTCTTTCCGTTCTGCGCCGTCGGCATGGACCCCCAGGATATTTCCTACGAAGGCGAACCGACGCGGCTGGAGATCGGCGACCACAACGAGATCCGGGAGTGCGTCACCATCAGCCGCGGCACGGTCAAAGGCGGCGGACTGACTCGCGTGGGCAGCCACACGCTGATCATGGCCTACGCGCATATCGGGCACGACAGCGTGATCGGGGACCACTGCATGCTGGTGAATGGGGCGACGCTGGGCGGACACGTGACGGTTGAGGAGTGGGCGGTGGTGGGCGCGCTTTGTCCGGTGCATCAGTTTGTGCGCATTGGGGCTCATTCCTATGTTGGCGGCGGCACCACTATCACGCAGGATGTTCTGCCGTTTTCGATGACCTCGGCGGCGCGCGACACTCACGCTTACGGGATGAATAAAGTCGGGCTTGAGCGCCGCGGTTTTTCCAAGGAGCGCATCCGCAAGATTCACCATGCCTACAAGACTCTGCTGGCCTCGAAGAGGAACACTTCGCAGGCGCTGGAGAAGCTGAAAGCCGAATCTGACCGCGGGGAAGATGTGGACATGCTGATTCGGTTCATCGAGGCATCTCAGCGCGGAGTGATTAAGTAAAGTGGCCAGTGGTCAGTGATCGGTGGCCGGTAAAGACGGGCACTGACCACTGACCACTGCCCATCGCTATGGAACGCATCGGCCTCATTGCCGGCAATGGCACGTTTCCTCTCCTCATATTGGACGCGGCGCGCGCCCAGGGATTCGACGTTGTCGTGGTCGCGATCAAGGAAGAAGCTTCGCCTGAGATCGAGGAGCGAGGCGCGGCTTCGGTTCACTGGGTCTCGCTGGGAGAACTTTCGAAGCTGATTGATACTTTCCAGCGGGAAGGCGTGCGGCGCGCCATTATGGCGGGGCAGGTGAAGCACAAGCAGATTTTTTCTGCTATCCGGCCGGACTGGCGGCTGGCCAAGCTTTTGCTCTCGCTTACCACGCGCAATACTGACAGCCTGCTCGGTGCTGTGGCTAAGGTTCTGTCGGAGGAGGGCATTACGCTCGAGAGTTCGACCGGGATGCTTGAGCCGCTGCTGGTGAAGTCCGGAGTGCTCACGCGCCGAGCGCCGGTGGAACAGGAACGCAAGAACGTCGACTATGGCCGGGCCGTGGCGCGGCAGCTGGCGCAGTATGATATCGGGCAGACGGTTGTAATTGCGGAATCGGCTTGCGTTGCGGTTGAAGCCATGGAGGGCACCGACGCGGCCATCGAGCGTGCCGGGCACATTATGGGCTCGCTGCGCGGCGATGCTTCCACGCTCAGCCGTGCCCTCACCGTGGTGAAGATCGCGAAGCCTAATCAGGATATGCGGTTCGACGTGCCGGTAATCGGAGTGAAGACGATCGAAGTCATGCAGGCGGCCGGAGCGACTTGCCTTGCACTGGATGCCGGGAAGTGTTTGCTGCTGGATGGAGAGAAAGTTCTCGACGCGGCGAATGCTGCGGGGATCGCGGTGGTGGCTGATGCGGCCTGAGCCGACTCATGACGAGTCTGCTGACTAATGCTTCGAGGAAGGAAGCTAAAGGTTATGAACTCCCCAAGTTCTGAATCTGCCCTGATCGCAGAGCAGCTTCGCCGCGCATTTGAAGGCGATGCGTGGCATGGTCCGGCTCTGCTTGAGCTGCTGCAGGACATGGATGCTGCCACGGCCGCGGCTCAGCCCTGGTCTGATGTTCACAGCATCTGGGAGCTGGTGCTGCACGTCTCCGCCTGGGACAACGCTGCCAGCCTCCGGCTGGGCGGGGAGAAAGTCCAGCTCACGGGCACTGCGAATTTTCCCGTCGTTCCCCACCCCACTCAAACGACGTGGCGCGCGGCCATCGCTCACGCGAAGCACACGCACGATGTGCTGATAAAGACAGTTGAAGCCTTGCCCGATTCTCGCCTGCGCGAGCGCGTTCCCGGCAAGAGATACGATTTCTACTTCATGCTGCACGGAGTGGCGCAACACGCGCTCTACCACGCCGGGCAGATTGCGATCTTGAAGAAAGTGCAAGCCCGAGCTCAAGCTGCGAAGTAAGCACGCCGCTCTTTAGCTGCCTACCACTGCTTGAATATCACTCCCACCGCGGCCACGATCATGGCGAATCCGACGGCGTGGTTCCAGCGCACCGGCTGCTTCAGGTAGAGCACGGAAAACACTGAGAAAACGACCAGTGTGATGACTTCCTGGATGGTCTTGAGTTGCGCCGCGCTGAACTCGTAGGAGCCAATGCGGTTGGCCGGCACCTGGAAGCAATATTCAAAGAAGGCAATCATCCAGCTGATCACAATCACTTTGAACAGCGGGACGTCACGATATTTCAGGTGGCCATACCAGGCGAAGGTCATGAAGATGTTGGAAACGGTGAGCAGCGCTATGGTTCGCATGAGGTGAGACGGCGCTCCTTTCGCGGATCTCGAAGGCAACAGGATTACATAATCTATTCCAGATGCTCTTTCCAGGCTTTACGTTTACAATTTGTTGTTCCTGCTGGCAACCAGCCAGGTGAGAGTTCCTTCCTGCAAGCTGAGAATCCGATTTCCGTCGCGGTGGTGGGGGTGGGCGTCTTCGGACGCAATCATGCGCGGGTCTATCAGGAACTGGAGCAGCAGGGCGAACCGGTTCGGCTGGTGGGCGTAGTCGATCCTAATCTGGATCGCGCCGACGCAGTGGCGCGCGAGTTCGGTTGCCGCGCTTTTGGCTCAGTCGCGCAGATGCTGACCACGCACAGCGAAGTGCGGGCGGCGTCGGTGGCGTCGCCGACCGTCCATCATCTGGAAGTGGCCCGCGATCTGATGGAAGCGGGCGTTGACGTTCTTATTGAGAAGCCGGTTGCCGCTTCGCTTGCTGAGGCGAACGAACTGGTGCAGTTGGCGGCCACGCATAAGCGCATTGCTCAAGCTGGACACCTTGAGCGCTTCAACCCCGCGGTTCGCACCACGATCCCGCTGCTTACCCAACCGATGTTTTTCGAAGTGCACCGCCTCAGCGTCTTCACGCCGCGCTCGCTTGATGTTGACGTGGTGCTTGATCTGATGATTCACGATCTGGATATCGTGCTCTCGTTTGCGAATTCTCCGGTGAAAGAAGTGCGCGCCGTTGGCTTGCCGATTCTTTCCGGCAAAGTCGACATCGCTAACGTGCGCCTGGAGTTTGAATCTGGGTGCGTGGCCAACTTCACCGCCAGCCGCGTTTCGACCGAGCGCGTGCGCAAGCTGCGCTTCTTTCAGCCGCAGCAGTACGTTTCGGTCGACTATGGAAGGCAAGAAGTGCTGGTGTTCACGGTCGGGGCCGATGGCGCGCCGGGCGCTCCCACCGTGAATCCGCAGATTAAGGTGGCTAAGCCGCCGGTGACCTCGGAGGAGCCTTTGCATGCGGAGTTGAAGTCGTTCCTGCATGCGGTGCGGCAGCGCTCAGCGCCGGTGGTGCCGCTCGACGATGGACGCCGCGCGCTCGCGCTCGCGCTCGACATTGTGGCTGAGATTCGCGAGCATGGGAAGAAAGTCGGCCTGGCGGGGATTGCGAAGGCAAAAGGCTAGCGCCCTATGCAAACATTGAATGTTGGCGCGGGTCGGACGGACCAAGAGTACAAGGAGGCTGAGGAGCAGCGGCGTGCTGATCTCGTTGCCGACAGCCGAAGTGATGCGAACTATTTCTTCTGGGCCGCGGGGTTAGCCGCCATCGGCACCGGCCTGCTTCCGGTGCGGCTGAACATTCTTGTCAGCATCGGCCTGTTCGACCTCCTGAGATTTTATGGCAGGCCACTCGATCCCCTTTTTGCTCTCGTGATGTATGGGGCGGCGGCGGCTTGGGTGGTTACGCTGTTGGCGCTGGGATTCGTCGGACGCAGCGGCCATCGTTGGGCGTTCCTGGCGGGCATGGTTCTCTATGGGGCTGACATGATCGCCTTGATGGCTACGTTTTCCTTGTGGGCATTCGGGGTCCATGCTTTCTTCGTGTTCAAGTGGTTTCAGGGACAAAAAGCGCTGAAAGATCTAAACGATCCCGGCGTCTCGAGCTTTTGAATTTCTGCGAAGCGGACCCCTATGGATGGCGATGCCGACGGACGGAAATCCTCGCTTTGCCTTTTCCCACTAGATTGGCCGAAAACCACCACGCTGGCTCAGGGTGGCCACCGATTCAGGATGCGGCGCTTAATTTCGCTTGAATACTGCTACCTTCCTTTCGGAAAACAAATGAGTTACCGGACTTCCCGCGGCTTCCGCTTTGGCATGGCAGTTGCTTGTACGCTAACGGATCGGTCTTTTCTGGTTTCGGGCTTGAGTACATTGTGGGCGGCCCGGAGAGTAGCTAGGGGTCTAAACCGGCAGTCCCCGGGGGCAACGTATGAGAGCGAGTCTTCTGCCGTCCGTGGTTTTTCTCCTTTGCATGTGCTTTGCGCTGGGTTCTGCAGCTGAACCCGCCCGAGCGGGCACGCCAGCCGGCCAGTCCAGCGAGCCAGCGAAGACCAACGCTTCAGGAGACTCGAACATTGAAGTAGCAAACTGGGCGAAGCCCGAGCCGGGTTGGCTGTATGTGCTCGATCCCAAACCCGACGCGGGCGGGCCGGGCGGGCGCATCTGGCTAATCGATCCTGCAACCACAAAAGTGATCGGTAGCATTCGCACGGGCGACAATGCGGATTTTGCGCTCTCGCCGGATGGCGGCCGGCTTTATGTTGCGTCGATAACGGAGGGGGATACCAGCGAATTCGCGGTGATCGATACCGCCCAGGGCACGGTCCTCCAGAGGGGCGCGATTGGAGACCGCGAAGTGGCCAATGTGCTCCCGGCATTTTCGAGCATGGCGGTTTCCGGCGATGGGTTGGTGCTGCGAATCCTGATCGACGCGCCCAAGTCGGCAGACGCGGATTCGTTTCTGCTCGCCGCGTTCGACACACAGACGGGCGACTTTCTTACTAAGAGCGTGCACCTGGGAAACTGCGGCCCCGGCCGCTTCATCTCTTACCGAACCGCGGACCAGTTCGATTTTCTCTGTCCGAGAACGAATCGGGTCAGGCTGATTCGTGTGGACGCTGAATCTCGCGAGCTGCAAAACCTGGACGTCATACTTCCCTGGGAAAGGCGAGTCGGCGTTGCTGAGGCGATTGAGGCTCCCGGCGATCCAGATATAGCGATCGTCCGCGGAGACGGGACTGTCACTAAGATGAATGTTGCGACGCACGAATTTGCTGATACCGCATCGCATCCCGATGTGCCCAACCGCGTTCCTCCTGCCGCGTGGCCGGTCTCGCCCGACGGCAGCAGAGTCTTTCTGGGTTACAACAACGGCTACGACCGACACTACGACAACCGCTTTTATCTGGATTACGGCCGGTCCCCGAACCTCCGTCCCGATGACGCGCTGGCGTACGGATTTCGCGTGCTTGATACACGTACTTGGCGGAAGATCGGTACCATCAAGACTAGCATGCCCTTTTGGACCGCTGTGACTGGGAACGACGGCAAGATGCTTTATGCGATGGCTCCGCAGAAGCACAGCATTTTGGTGATAGACACCCTGAAGATGCGCCAGATTGGCACCCTCAAAGTTGGGGGAACACCTGCTCTGGCGCTGGTTGCGCCCTGAGCCAGTCACGGCCTTGATAATTCCGTCAGTGGGAGCCTGGGCTGGCCGGTTTGCGGCATGAGCGGGTTCCAACAGCGTTTTACAAATGTTTACACACGTAAGTCCCTCTCTATTTGTGAGTGAGCAGAATCTCCGGAAAGATGCGAAAATAAGCGTAGCTTGGCTGTGCTGGTTCGTTGCGTCATCCCATGGAAAGCGGGATGCAACGTCGCGAGGGGGATTTGTGTCTAACGGACAGTCCTCGCTCGGGGTCTGGCTCGGACACGCCCAGCTTGAAGGAACCTAGCTCAGACAAACTTAGTTCATGCCCATCACGCAAATTCCATTCCAGGATCCGGTGGCTCCTCCCGAGAAGCCGCAGCCGGAACAGCTTGGGCTGTACGACGCCCAGGGATGGGAGACGGCCTACCGTGATCTGGATGACGACGCCGCCCGCGTGCCGCATCTGCTCATCCAGTTGCAGGACGATCTGGCACGGTCGCGGCGCCGCGAAGCGG
>Ga0307476_10000262_pt1 | contig 47225 bp, 52 predicted proteins | sample atmos_gasesECM2C_2_FD_203314 | JGI IMG/M metagenome (GOLD analysis project Ga0307476, IMG submission 203314) | Hardwood forest soil microbial communities from Morgan-Monroe State Forest, Indiana, United States - atmos_gasesECM2C_05 | ecosystem: Environmental > Terrestrial > Soil > Temperate... | reverse complement strand
ACATCTAAGCCAATGTACTTCACACTCTCCATGGGTGTTCCTTTCGTTGGGCGTAGTTACTGTTCCTCACAGCAACTGCAGCCTACTCCGAAAAGGGGCGCCCTTTTATATTGCGTGGCCCATCCTTTCGCGCTCATTGCGGCAAGGGTCGGATTCCAAAGATATTGGCTCTTTGTCTCTATAACTCCGTGTGAACCGATTTCCGGGAGCACTTACTTGCGGAAGTGATTACTGATTGCTTCTGCTTGCACCCGGGTTACAACCGCCGACAGTGCCGCCGGATCCGCTTGCTTTACTGCCTGCAGACTGCCGAAGTGCTCGAGAAGACGTCTCGTAGTGCTTTCTCCTACGCCAGGAATCTCCAATAATTCTGTCGACCGGTCGCGCATCTGGCGGCGCTTGCGATGGAAGGTCACGGCAAAGCGGTGGGCCTCATCGCGAATGAGTTGAATAAGGTGCAGCACCGGTGAGTGATGATCGAGCGCAAGCGGATCTTTTTCCTGTCCGTAGACGTAAAGAATCTCCTCACGCTTGGCAATGGCCGCCAACGGCTGGTTGATGATCTCCAGCGCTTCCAATGCCTCGGCGGCCGCGTGCAATTGGCCGAGCCCGCCATCGATCAACACGAGACTCGGCATGGGCTTTTCTTCCTGTTGCAGGCGCTTGTAGCGGCGCGTCACCACCTCTCGCATGGATGCGAAATCGTCGACACCTTCGACGGTACGAATAATGAATTTGCGGTAATCCGATTTCTTCATTCTGCCATCCTCCCATACCACCATCGAGGCCACGGTCTCCGCGCCTTGAATGTGCGAGATGTCGAAGCATTCGATGCGCTTGGGTAGTTCGGGCAAGCCGGCTGCCTCCTGCAATTCTTCTTGAATGACCTTGGTATTGGGCTTGAGCACGCGGAAACGCTGATCGTATGACTGCTTGGCGTTGGTGCCGGCGAGGTCGATGAGGGCGCGCTTATCGCCGCGCCGGGGGACCAGAATGTGTACACGCGCCCCGTGCGCTTTCTCTGCGAGTTGGTCGGAAAGTAGATCAGCCAGCACTTCGCAATCCTCGAAGTCGACCGGGACGTACAGATTGCGGGGCACGTAGGGCTGGCCGATATAGAGTTGCTTCAAGAGTGCGGAAAAAAATTCTCCGGGGTGGAACTGCTCGTGTGGGGACGGACGCATTCGTCCGTCCCCGGAGAGCGCGGGTTGGCGGCCCTCTTCGGAATCTGTGGTGCCTTCGGCTGGCGAGCTTTGCTCGCCCGGACGGACGAATGCGTCCGTCCCCACATAGTCGGTGCCGAACTCCGGCAAATCTTCCCAGAAGAATTCCCGGCGATCGACGACGCGCCCGCCTCGCATATGAAACAGGTTGACCGCCAACATGCCGTTCTCGTAGTGGTAGCCAAAGACGTCGGCGTCATCGCCCTCGGCGGCGGCGATGCGCTGGCGCTCCTGCAATTGCTCGACGGTCGAAATTAAATCGCGATAGCGCGCGGCGCGCTCGTACTCCTGTGCCACAGCGGCCTGCTCCATCCGTTGGTGTAGCGACCGGCTCAGGTCCGTTGGACGGCCTTCGAGAAACAGCTTCACATCGCGCACCGCCTCCTGATAAGCCTCCGGCGTGGTCAGTTCTTTCACGCACGGTCCCAAGCAACGCTTGATGTAGTACTGCAGACAAGGCCGTGGGTGAAAACGGGTGAGATCGACTTTGCAGGAGGGAATCAGGAAATTTCGATGAATGAGATCGACGATGCGGTACGCCAGATTGGCCGGGAAGTACGGGCCATAATAGGCGCTGCCGTCCTTGCGCAGACGGCGAGTGACGTAGACGCGCGGCGTGCGCTCCGCCAAAGTCAGCTTCACGTACGGGTAAGTCTTATCGTCGCGCAGCAGGATGTTGAAGCGCGGTTTGCGCTGCTTGATGAGATTGTTTTCGAGCGCGAGCGCTTCTTTGTTGTTGGCGACCACGATGTAATCGACATCAACTGCCTCGCGCACGAGCGTGCCGGTCTTCGAATCCTCCCAGCGGCCTTCATGAAAGTAGCTGGCCACGCGGCTGCGAAGATTCTTCGCCTTGCCCACATAGATGACCTCGCCCTCGGCGTTCTTGTAGAGGTACACGCCGGGCTCGGTTGGGATGGTGCGGATTTTCTGGAGAAGATCCATTTCGTTGCTTTAGTTTAAGAAGTGTTGCTTTTATTTTATTAGATGAGTGAACCGGGCTTAGGCCGGTTGTCGAAAAGCCATGCTTAGAATGAACGCTAAGCCCCTAAAAACAACGCGAAAGACTGTCGGGTCTTCGGATCGCATTTGATTGCTACCGTATAAAATTTCCCTCCTCCATGTGGCCTTTGCGTGACACCGTCCGTATACGAGGTAGGTTCCTCATCCAACTTTCTATTGCAAGCCATTGAAAACGTATATACTTAGTACAGTTGCGCTGCCGGCTGACATTGGCACGTCCCGTGCAAAAGTAAGGTGCGTATTCGTAAGCCATACCGATTTTCTGGGCCCGGTAGGAGACTGCAGATTTTAGCGCACGGCAAAAGCTGAGAGCGCAGAGACAGAGAAACAAGGAGCCTTATCCAATATGACCCGCACTTCGTTAACAATTTTATTGGCAGCCTGCATGGCCGCCACCTTCGGTTGCACCAGCAAGAACTATGTTAAGCAACAGACCACGCCGCTGATCAATAAAACCAACGAACTCGATGACATGACGGCCAAGAACAGCAAAGACATCAAGGATGTCGATGCCCGGGCGCAAGCCGGCATTCAGGCTGTAAATGCCAAGACTGCGGAAGTGGAACAGAAGGCGCAGGCGGCGAATCAGAACGCCACCTCAGCGCAGCAAGTGGCAGATGCCGCCAACAACCGAGTGGGCGTCCTCACTAATACTGTGGCCAACCTGGACAACTATCGCCCCGTTGCCGAAACGTCGGTGAAGTTTGGCTTCAACAAAGACAATCTGACGGCGAAGTCGAAGGAAGCGCTCGATCAGCTGGCTGGAACGATTTCGAGCACCAAGGGCTACATCATTACGCTGGAAGGCGGGACGGATTCCGTCGGTTCGCCCGACTATAACTATGACCTCAGCCAGCGACGCGCCAACTCGGTGATCCAGTATCTGGCGTCGAAATACAGCGTGCCTGCCCACAAAATTTACGTGATCGGGCTGGGCAAGGACAAGCCGCTGGAGACCAACAAGACGCGAGAAGGCCGCGCCGATAACCGCCGGGTTGATGTTCGATTGATGACCAACACCCTCGGCGATTCAGACCAGCCGGCGGCTCAGCCGACCACGACTGGCCAAAACAATCCGTCGTCGATGTAGTCTGTCGATGCAACCGAAGTCCAACGAGTTTATCCTCCTCCCCGGAGGACTTCGCCAACAGGCCGCTCAAAAGCCTCCCCCTGAGCGGCCTGTATTTTTTGCTCCGGCGAGGTTCTCGACCAAAACTGCCAAGTTCCAAAGTGCTGGTTACAACGGTAAAATAGAAGCATGAAGTTAAGGTTGTTCGTACTTATTCTGATGGCGGCGGTGATGCCGGCCAGTGCCCAGCAGGGAAGTAGTACAGGTTCGGGTGCGGCCAAACCAGGTGCAACGCAGACGACTTCTCCCGGACAAACTCCCGGAGCTAAGCCCACGTCCCCGGACTCGACGCAGTCGAATTCCAGCCCGAATAGCGCCCAGTCTCCTGCCGACGGACTCTCGCGAGATCTCACGTTTCCTGGAGACAAACCCGAGGCATCCTCTCCGCTTCCCCCCGATCCGTCTCCTGCAAAACCCAAGGCGCCGAATCTTACGCCTCCGCGCTCGGATCGAGTGCAGGCCGATGATCTCGGAAATAATACGGGCGAGAGCTCGAGCAAAGACACGCAAATCGACCTGGACGCCCCCGCAGATGACGCCAAGGCACACCCGCAGAGTTCGGCAGCCGTGGCCGAAGTCGCGGGCGGCGGGATCACAGAGTTTCACACATGGGATCCGCACAAAGCGGCGAAGAGCGTGGAAGTGGGCGACTACTACTTCAAGCGCAAGAACTATCGCGCAGCTGAGGATCGTTACCGCGAAGCTCTGCGCTACAAAGACAACGATGCCGTGGCAACCATTCGGCTTGCTGTGAGTCTCGAAAAACTAGGCGAATTAGACGACGCTCGCGCCGAGTACGAGAGCTACTTGAGAATTCTCCCCCACGGACCGCAAGCCAACGAAGCACAGAAAGCGATTGAGCGGCTGATGGGAACGAAGGCTCAGAGCACGGAAACAAAATAGTCAGTCTAACCAGTCTCGAAAATCTCAAGTCGCTATTCGTGCTGAAGAGAATCTAGGTCCCCGTCTTATTTCTCCACTCTGAGGAACTCCCCGGTCGAAGCATTCACTGCAACCGTGAGCTTGGCAGTTTCGCGAGTGTTTCCGTAAATGACGTGCCAGACCAGTTCGTTCGTGTTGTGGTTCCAATCGCACACGTAGATCACGGGCGTGGAGGGATCCTTTTCCAGAATTTTGTCGCCTCCGTGTTTTTGTGCGACGGTAAAGGCCTGATCAGAGTCGATCTTGAGAAAGGCAACGTCGAAAATCTGCGTAGAGGCGTTGCTGGGATTGTACGTATCTTCGTTCCCGGGCGAAATGCCTCGCGAAGGAGCATCCGCAGCATTGCTGCCGGACCAGAAGAACGGCTTCACGCCGTGTTGAGTGGCCGAAGCGAAACTGGATCGCCAGATCGCTGCTTTGCCGTCGAGCCCATTGCCGTCGGGCGAAGGGATCGACTCGATGCGGAAAGGCTTTACGTCCGCTGCGTAGTTGCGCGCGGCGATGAAAACTTTATAAAAGGCGGCGCGCCCCGTCATCAACTCGGGAGCCTTAGGCTCTGGCTTGGCCTCTGGCGGTTTTGGCGTGTTCGATTGGCAGCCTATAGCCACGGCGAGAGCCAATAACACTCCCGTAAGAACGGCTGTTCTTGAAGCACGCAGAGTGCTGCTGCGGTCTGCGATAACAGCAACGCCAACGGCGGTTCGTGCCCGAACAGAGTCCCGCATATTCATCATGACCTTTCTGTTATAACTGGGTCGGTTTGATTGCCGCGCAACATTCTACCTGAAGCACAAAGAAATTCGAGAGGAGTTGTCGGTGGATCGCAACACAAATCACAGCCTTGATTGTCGCCTCGAGAATCTGCGGGACGATTTACTGTCGGCCATCGATGGCATGTCGGACCAGCAAATGAGCTGGCATTCCAAGGACAAGTGGTGCGCGGCAGAAGTGCTGGAACATCTCTATCTCACCTACACCGGAACGATCAAGGGCTTCGAGAAAGTGATGCAAGGGGGTAAACCGCTGGCAACCCCCTCCTCCATAAAACATCGAGTGCGGCGCTTGGTGGTGCTCGGTTTCAACTATCTACCCGAAGGAAGAAAATCCCCGCCGCCCGCAACACCCAAGGGCTTGCCAATCGAAAAAGTGAGAAGCGAATTTGCCATAAAGATCGCGGCTATGGACAGGATCATCTCGCAGTGCGAAGAGCGCTTCGGCCGAAACACGAAACTACTCGACCACCCTATTCTCGGCCCGCTCACCGGCCAGCAGTGGAAGAAGTTTCACGTAATTCACGGACGGCACCATGAAAAGCAACTCCGGCGACTAAAGCAAGCGCAAGCCGTGTAAGCATAATCTTCTCATCCACCATAGTATGGACGCGGGCGGATGTTCTTATCGCAAGCCAGCTACTCTCGCATCGCGGCAGGCACGCCATCTTTGCGAGCCTCTTCCTGCATGTCTTCAAGCTTCTGTTTGGCCTCGTCGAGAGCCTTCTGCTTGTCCGCGATCTTCTGCTTGTAGTCGGCTTCCTGCTTATCCCATTGTGCTGAGTTGCGCAGACGGTTGCCTACGTCGGCATACATCTCCGCGGCGCGAAGCTGATATTCGCGCTGCAGCACGTCGAGTTCCCGCGTGGCCAGGTCAATTGAATCTTTCTGGGCGACAAGTTTTTCCTGCCACATCTTCCAGGCAGCCTGTTTCTTTGCCTGATCGTCTTCGGGTTTGGCCGCACCCGCGTCCTTATTGTCGGCTGTTGCTTTATCGGCCGGGGCGGCCGCCGAGTTGTCGCTGGCATCGGCGGTGACCGGCGTTCCCACGACAGAGAGCTTGTCATCCTTGGGAAGATTGTCGTTATCAAAAACCTTGGCTTTGGGCTTCGTAGCCGTGTCCTTGGCAGGATCCTTGCGAACCGTGCGAGCATAGTCGCCGAGCGAGGATTGATCCTGCGGCTGCGCCGCGTTTTGCGCCGGTGCATTCGAACTTAGGAATCCAATCGATACTGCAAACAGGAAAGCGATACGTGTGCTGCGTTTCATGGCTTCATCCTTTAGCTTCGAGCGTAAGCCGATCCGCTGTGCGATTCGGCGTTCAATCCTCTGCATCCCTCACTTCCACTTCTACAAAACTTTTCCTGCCGTTTGGGCACGAGTGGCCGAAACAGCGGTCGCGCGCTTTTCGGCGAGAAATCCTCCAATGTGGCGATCCAGACGCGTGGCCTCGCTCACGATGTCATCCGCCAATTGCGGCGCGAGGCCGGGATCGCGGTTCGCGGCTAATTGCTGCGCATACCCGGTGATCGTAGTCAGAGAAGTGCGAAGTTCCAGTGCCATCTCCGCGGAAATCTCTCCCTGCAATTCGATCTGCCGCCGGCTGCGCTGAAACTCCGTGCGGTCGCTGATCAGACATGCCGCGCCGATCAAGCTGCCGTCGACGGCAGGCACCGGCGAAACTGTAATTGCGATATAACGTTGTTCTCCAGCGGGGGTGGTGTATTCGGCCTCAACCTGGCGGCGTTTGCTGCCCTCGCGCAGTACGGCGTGAACCTCATCGCCGATTCGTCCGGGTGGATCTGACAATCCATCGGCATAGACCGCAGCCGAATCTGGCGAGCAGATGGCGGCACTGCGAAAAATGTCGTCGGCGCTCATGCCTGACGGAGAATGGAAGCCGAGAATTTCTTTGGCTGCAGGATTCGCTTGTCTCACCAATCCGCTGGCATCGAATACGAGGACGCCGGAGGAAAGATTCGACAGCACTGCCTGGCTGAAGTTTTCCGTTGTGCGGGCGCGCCTCTGTTCAGCCAGATTCTGCACCTGCAGTTCGTGCTTCTGCTGCTTCAGTTGCTGGATGACAGTGTTGTACAGATGAAGTGGCAGCTTCTCCAGTGTGGGGGTCGAAGCGGAATCGAAGTCGGCCTCAACGGCAAGGTTGCGTCGCAAGCGGCGGATCATCCAGATTGCAAATACGAATGCCATACCCGCCGCGACCAACAGCATGGCGGAGTTCGACAATATCGGATTGGTCAGAAGCTTGATCACCAAAGCCTCCCATACCAACCCAGAAACTGGTTGCCTACGAAAAGCGCGAGCAGCGCCATGCTCCCCAGAAAAACACCGAACGGCATCTGGTAATGGCGGTAAACCATTTGCGCAGATTGCCATCCGCGCTGGCGCGCCGAACGTAGATCAGCGAAGCGGCGCATGAAGCGGCGAGTGCGCTTGATCCACACCATCAGCACGGTGCTCAGGCCAAAAAGAGAGCCTGCCAGAGAAGCGGCGAAGATCGTGAAAATCGTGAGCTTCATGCCAAGAAAAGCGCCGACCATCGCCATCAGCTTTACGTCGCCGAACCCCATCCCTTCGGCTCCACGCCAACGCAAATAAACCGCGCCCGCGCCATAGATGAAAGATGCCCCCAAAGCCGTACCCAGCAGGGAATCCAGCAAAGACAGCAAGGGAGCGGAAACGTCCGCGCTGAACGGAAGACTCACCATTCCGGGTACAAACTGCGAGGCGAGATCATGCACCGGGACCACTAAACTGAAGAGCAGGCCGAGAACGATGCCGGGTAGAGTCAGCTTGTCGGGCAGCAGCTTGGTTTCGGCGTCAGTGAAGATAAGACCGAGCAAGAGAAAACCAAACACGCAATATTTCAGAGTCGCGAGCGTGAGTCCAGCGTAGGCATAACAGCCTAGAAAAAGAACGCCCGTCAGCAATTCGATTAATAGGTAGCGTACAGAAATTGTGGCTTTGCAGTGCCGGCACCGGCCGCGCAGAATCAGCCAACTGAGAACCGGAAGATTATCGTAAAAGGCAATTGGCCGCTTGCAGCGAGGGCACGCCGAACGCGGAGTCACCACCGACAACCCCAAGGGCAGGCGATAAATACACACGTTCAAGAAGCTGCCAAAGGCAAGCCCCAGGAAGAAAATCGCCGATGCATAAAATGGGTCCACTGAGTTTTATGGCGGTCTCGAGGAAGGCGAATGGGCGTCCTGCGCCCGCCTCCGAAGAACGCAACTGTTTCTGATACTTGTGAAGATTATAAGTGCGGCGGGTAGGGAGCACTAAGGTACTGAAGTCACTGTCCGAACGGCCAAGGGACGCGCACGCGATTGCAAATCAAGAGTTTACCGACGAGGCCAGCAGATGGTGCGCTCTTAGGGATATGCGAAACACAGCAGTTTGCCTTGGAGCAGGATCACAGAATTTGCATAAGCTGGAAGTTCTCCGCACCATAGAGTCCAGTTGCGAGGAACGAGGCGCACCTCAGGGGTCGAAGAATCCAGCCAAAGATCACCAGTTTGATAACGTCGAGAGACAGAGTATGCAGAGGCCTCGCCGAGACTCTTGCTCGGCGGCAGCGTGCTCCATTCGAATAGGCTAACCTGCAGACTTTCGGTGAGAGACTCTCGCGGCTCGAGGCAGAAAATCCAATCGTTACCGGCAAGGTCAAGATAAGTCTGAGCCCCTGCATCACGGATTGCGCCGACGACACGTGCGCCATACTGACAGGCCACGCGACGCGTGGCATCGCTTGAATCGTGATCCACAATCAGGATTTCGGCGCAGGGAAGAAGCGTTTCGAGCGTCCGCCCCAAGCGTAACGCGTCATTCCTGGTGTGCAATAGCGCAGTGATTGGAGGCATGCAAGGGATTACCGTGCAGCCACGAGTGTACGACGAAGCGGCGAATGCAGAAATAGAAATGACGCCGCTGGCTAGTGTCTTTGGGCCCCTCGCCGCGCCTCCTCAATCGGTCGTAGGCGTAGCGCCCGGAGATCTCGTGAGACGAGGTCCGCGTCCGAAGAGTATTCCGGTTTCCACCTCCACCGCTTTACTGTCGCGCATATATTTTCTAAATCTCCACTGGTTCAAGGCATCGGTGATGGCTTTTGCCTGATCGGGAAATGCGCTTAGAAAATGAATGTGTTTTACCTTCCCTTCTTTATCGATGATGATTCGAACGGGAACGGGATTGAACTTGTGCTCGGTAAGAACCGGCTCAACTCGCTGAATCACATTTTCGTCCCGGGCGTAATCCTTAATGCACACAGGGACAGCGCCCCCGCCAGTCCCTGCCGTGGGGTCGGCTTCCGTGGGTAACTTCAACTTGTTCAGGTCTAGGACTAAGCTTTCCAGCAGTTTCGTATCACGGCTGGTTAGCACGATTTCCACCGCGTGACAGCGGATTTCAGTGGCCGCAACATACCAATGCAGCTCTGCCACCGGAGACCAATATGCAAAGAAGGTAAAAGAGCGATCGGCGATCTTGGTTGGCGTAGGCGGCATTTCCATTTTGTAGTCGGCCTGCAAATGGTTCTTCGAATAATTGACGAGATCCAGAGCGTTGGCTGCAGGAAACGGCGTGAAGAACATGTCCTGAGCGGTGACCAAGATCGTCCCTCGAACCGGTCCTTTGAATGTTGCTGTGGGACTGATGTGGGCCAGCACGTAGCGTCCGCTGTCCGACGGAGGCGGCCCTGTGTATTTCTCCTCCCAATTGGGTGGGAGTGTATAGCTCATTCCGAAATACTGGTTGTTGAAGACACCATTGGTCACGTTCCCACTTTCCGGCAGGGGAGTCACGGAATCACTGGCGCTCGGCGAGGCGCCCTTTACCAGAATGACTCCTGTCGGCACTTTGGTTATGGGATGCGTGTTATCGGCAAAGTCGCCTCCATTCTTGCGTGGCGTCTGCGGTCCAGCGCCTTGACCCCACACCAGCAACGAAACCGACACCTCTAGAACAAGCAGGGCCCGTAAGAATCCCGAGTACATATCTCTCCTTGAATCCAAGCAGCCTTCAGCCGGGTGGCCAGCGAATCAGCGGCGGATCATTCTTCTAATCTGGCTTTCTAACTTGGAAAGAGCTGGCGAGACACTTTTGTGTCTCGCCAGAGAGTGCTGTAAAGCATTTATAGCGAGCGCAGGAAGTCCAATATCTCCTGCTGCTGTGTGGTTGAGAGGTCGTCGAAGAACTCTTCCGCCGGGACATTGGCTTCGCTGCCATTGCTTATGTGGTCATTGATCGCCGTGATCAGGTTCGTGGTGCGGCCATCATGCAGCAGGAAGATCCTTTGTCCCAAGCCCCACAAGGGAGCGGTGCGGAACTGGCCTCCTCCCGCGCCGCCCTGCGAGACGTTGTCCGCCAAGCCGGTGCCCATGTTGTGAATCTCAATATCTGAGAACGCATTCACGGGAGCTTTACTCAACGATGGAGTGAAGTTCGATACCTGTGTGGTACCCGGTGTCGGATTGTGGCAGACCCCGCAGCCGATGGCATTGAACAACGAGCTACCAGCCGAGATTGAATTCGCACTCACAGTCGTTCCATTCAGCACAACCGAACCGGTGGGCGGCGGAGCCAGGAACCGCATAAAGTTCGCAAATGCCGAGACGTCATCCAGAACCGCTGCGTTCGGTGTCGAGGTGAAGTTGGACGTATCTTCCGGATAGCCGGTCCCACTGAGGTTTAGGCAGCCCGGCGTCAGCCCCACACTCCCAGTACCTCCAGAGCCGTCTTCCCCAGGCAACGGGCGATCTTGAGGAAACAGCTCGTTGCTGATGCCCATCTCCACGTTGTATGCCTCACCGGAAAAAATGTGCAGCGATTTATTCTGCGCTTTCCATCCGAAGCGGCTGATCGTGCCGTCGTTGCCATTGTGATTGAATGTGCCGGAAACGCCAAAGTTGTTATTCAGGTTGTTCGCTTGATTGTTCAACAGCGTGGAATCGTCCAGGTTCTCGATCAAGCCAGCACCAAATGTGGGCGTGGGAATCCGGAAGATGATGTTGTTGTCTGCGACAGCGGTCGCAAAACTGGGCTGGGGCAGTAAGGTGCTGCTGGTGCAAGTGCCGGCGTCGGAGCGTCCAGTAACGGTGAACAATGTCTCGACTCCTCCATTGGGAGAGTTGGTATTCACGCCACCATTGCTGTTAAAGAAGAAGGGGAAACGCGCTTCACGAGTCGGGCCATTGGCCGTAATAAAAGACGGCATTGTGTTGCCGGGCGCGACACCGTTGCTGGTGAACTGGAATTGAGGGTTGGCGGCAGCGCCTGTTCCGCCGAAAGTCGGTTGCGCATGGCATGAGCTGCAGCTATTGGAGTTGAATCGAGGTCCGAGGCCATTGTTGCCGGCAGGACTTCCGGAAACTGATTCCACTGCCTGAAATCGAGTGAGACCGTCGTTGAAAAATGACAAGATTCCGCTCGGATTGTTCGCTGCAACGGATGAGAGTGCGGCTCCGGTTCCGCGGTTTCCGCTCTGAACCCCAGGGTCGGTCTGAGCAACTGCCATTCCGGCCAAGAACAGCGCGGCCAAAGTCAAAACTGACACAAGCCTAGCTTTCTTCGTGATCACGACTCCTCCTTAGTAAGGTGTCTTGCGGGTTGGAAGAGGGTCCTCGCCCTACAAGACCCTGGTTGCGAAGACCGGGGAACCGATAGCCCGGAAGAGACAGAAGGGAATAGGGTATTGTTTTCCTCGCCTGGGGAGAGGAATGCACTGAGCGGAGCATGCGCTCCTCCCTGTCAGATTTGGATTACGTGCCAGGAATAGCAATGGCGCGGCGTGCAAAAACCTGAAATCGGACGGTAGGATGCAGGGGCGTCCGAAATCAGTGCTGGGCTTTGTAACCTAAGATTGGCAGTCGGAAAACAAAAAAACTTGTGCGTTACGGAGTTGGAACAGAGCCTGCAAGACGGAACCCAGTAATGATTAGAGTTTTCTTACGGATACGATGTGCTTTCTGCAGATAGGATGAGATCACTCCTGGACATTGAGAAGTCCCTGCTGTGTTCCAAAAAACGGAACTGCAGTTGAGCATGGCTGGTTGGACGGAAATTTAGCGTATGAATTTATAGTCCACGATCGATGCGGCGAGGACCCCTTCGCTCGCCTCTGAACCTTGCGCATCTGCGCTCTGATCTTGGTTGTTATTTTCGTGATCTTTGCTCGGATCCTTATCGTGCTCTTTGTCTCGTTCTTTCTTGCGCCCTTTGGATCGAGCGTGATCGAGGGCTTCGCTCGAGCGGATTACGCGACCCTGGCACACCACGTTTCGGTTCTTCTGGCCGGAGATTTCTTCCGGCATTTCAAAGATCAGCTCAATGAGGGCATTCACCGGCAAAGGCTGTGGGCCGCGAAAGAGCAGCCCAGTCTGGCTAAGGTTGTCGATTGTGCCTTCGTACCACGTGCTCGTGCTGTTCACCCGATAGCGTACTGGGGCATCCAATTTCAGGCGGCGCGCACGCGGCGTCCATGATGGCCGTTTTTCCCGTGTGTGGGTGCGCCGGACAAGCGCATCGTGCTTGGGATGCTCCACGCGCTCGATGCGGCGCATCGTGGTCCAGTCATATTTGTACTCGGCAGCGCACAGCAGGCAAACCTGGTAATACTCCCCGTCGGCGCCACGCCGCGGCCAGGAGAACTCGTGAGAGCAACGCCCAAGCATAAGAACATCCATGATTTTCTGCGGCATGATGGTTACTTCCGGACCCGAGGGAGTCCACCGGAAGACAGGCTCATCATCTCCCGAACTGCGCCGCTTGGGTAGGTTACCTTCGTGATGGTCGCGACATGCACGTGGAGGTAAACTAAAGCGCTGCAATCACTTAGCCTGTGCAAATTTCGCGGTCACAGAGAGTTAAACGCCACCGGCAGTCGGTCTCCGGTGTGGCAAAGTGTATGATCGCGGTGTGGAACCTGCCTTTTCGGAGGACGTGGCCGCCTTCATTCTGGCGGGAGGCAAGAGTTCGCGCATGGGCGCCGACAAAGCCTTTCTGGATTTCGACGGTCGGACCCTGCTGGAGCGGACGCTGGAGTTGGCCCGCTCAGTTACGGCTGATGTTCGCATCGTGGGAGATCGGGAAAAATTTGCGCAGTTCGCCCCGGTCGTAGAGGATGTATTCCCGGGTCAGGGACCGCTCGGCGGAATCCATGCGGCATTGGGATCGTCGAGCTCGGATCTCAACCTCATGCTTGCCGTGGACGCGCCCTTTATTTCACGCGCACTGTTGCAATACTTGATCCGCGAGGCTCATCACGCGCCCGAGGCGACTGTCGTTGTGCCATGTTGTAATGGGCATCGGCAGCCCTTGTGCGCAGTTTACCGGCGCGAATTTGCCGACTCAGCCGAGAAGGCTTTGATTGCCGGAAAGAATAGAATCGATGTCTTATTCGATATGGTGAAGTCTCGTGTGATTGAGGAAGAAGAGTTGGAGCGAGCCGGATTTTCGGCCGCTCTCTTTTGCAACCTGAACACGCCTGAGGATGTGGAAGAAAAACGAAAGAGAGCATAACTTCTAGCGCCAAGATCAATGCCCGATACTAGCCAACGCCCCTACATCGAATTCCGCGAGGTCTCCAAGGCTTTTGGCGACAAGGTGGTCCTTGATCGCGTCAGCTTCAACGTCATGCCTGGCGAGACGGTCTGCATCCTGGGACGCAGCGGCGTCGGTAAATCGGTTTCCCTGCAACTTCTGATGGGTTTTCTCAAGGCCGATTCCGGCCGGGTGATTGTTGCCGGTGAAGACATCACCGACTTTACAGAACCTCAACTGGAGGCCATTCGGAAGAAAGTCACCATGGTCTTTCAGAATGGAGCGCTGTTTGATTCGCTCACCGTGGGCGAGAACGTCGCATTTCCACTGCGCGAAACTCGGGAATTGTCCGAGGAACAGATTTACCAGATCGTTGACGGATTGTTGCGCATGGTGGGTGTGCAGGAGATGCGCGATCTGCTGCCTTCCGATCTTTCCACCGGAATGAAGCGGTCGGTTGCGATTGCGCGTGCGCTGGCATCGCGGCCGGAATGCGTTCTTTACGACGAACCGACCACCATGGTCGATCCGCTGATGGCGCAACTCCTCGGCGATTTGATAAAGCGGCTGAAGCTTCAACTGAACTTGACTAGCATCGTGGTCACGCACGATATGCGGCTCGCTCAGAAATTGGCCGACCATGTGGTCTTTCTGCACGAAGGCAAGGCAATTTTCTTCGGCACCTCCGCCGAAATGGAAAAATCCACGGAGCCCATTGTGCAGGAGTTTCTTGAGCTGGACGAACTCAAGATCGAAGCGTGTTAGCGGCCCAGCTTTTGTTGTGATCGAGTCAGCCTTCGCGACGTTTCTCGTAGCCCTCGCAGGACAAGACCGGAAGACGCGGATACTTTTCAAACCGCGGATCGGCGAAGGAGAGCTGGCATTGATAGAAAACAGAAGCCCGATCCGATTGGATAATCCGGGCATGTAAGCAATCCCCACAGAGGCCGGGGTTGTTGGCGGTGATTCTCTGAGTCACTTTTTCTAGAATCCCTGCCGCACTAATTCTTCCACAGTCAGCGAACTCTCGGCGGATTTGCCATGCATCATCTTCTCCACGTACTTCGCAATCACATCGGCTTCGAGATTCACCGGATCGCCGGGCTTGAGCGAGTTCAGATTCGTCATTTCCACCGTGTGCGGAATGATCGCGATGGTGCAAGTTCTGCCTTCGAGCTTCGCCACGGTAAGGCTGATCCCTTCGATTGCAATCGAGCCTTTGTAGACTGTGCACTTCTCCACATCGCGCGGCAACTGAATTCGCAACCACCAATTTTCTGAGTTCGCGATGCGCTCTAGGGCGATGAGCTCGCCAACACCATCCACGTGGCCTTGCATGATGTGCCCACCGAATCGACCGTCAGCTTTCATCGGCAGCTCCAGGTTGACCTGCGCGCCGTCATGAATGCGCGAGAATGACGTGCGCACCCAGGTTTCCGGGGCTAGATCGGCGCAGAATGATTCGGCCTTGATGTCGAGCGCGGTCAGGCAGACTCCGCTGACCGCGATGCTGCCTCCGGTCTTCAATTCTTTGGGCGCATGGTGCGCTGCAATGGTGATGCGGCGATTCTCGCCACGTTGGTCGATGCGGGTGACGTGTCCGACTTCTTCCACAATGCCAGTGAACATGAGGGCCTCGATAACTTAACCAAACATCATAAACCTGCGGTAGAAGACGCGGAACGGTAGTGGTTTATTCCTCGTACGGGTCGCGTAAATACCCTTCGATCGCGATGTCTTCGCCGAAGCGATGCAGGTGAATACGCTTGACTTGTAGTCTCGTGTGGAAGCTGGGGTGGGTAGCGAATGGAATCGATTCGGTGCCGCCAATGATCACTGGCGCGTAGTAAAGGAAAACCTTATCCACCACTCCGGAGGAGAGCGCGTTTCCGTTCACTGCCGCTCCGCCTTCGATCATCACGCTCGTAACTTCGAGCTGTCCTAGGCGTCGGAGTACCGCGTGAAGGTCTGGCCGTCCGTCGGCCGCAGTCGGCATTTGCTCCACGCGAATCACACGCTTCTCCAGTTGGCTTTTTTTCTTTTCATCCCCTGAGGAACAGAAGACCAGCACATCGCTCTCCCCGGCAACATCTGGCACAACGCTCTGCACCAGGCGCGAGTCCAACGGCAGACGCAGATGCGAATCCAAAATTACGCGCAACAACCGCCGGCGCCGCGGATTGCCGCTGCGGTCGGTAAGCAACGGGTCGTCAGCCAGAACGGTTCCGATGCCCACCATGATTGCATCGCTCTGGTGACGTTGCTGCTGCACGTGGGCGCGTGCAGTTTCGCCGGTGATCCATCCACCCGGAGGAATTCCAGGCGTTCGCTCTGCAAGTCTTCCGCGTTCCGGCGCAATCTTGCCGTCGATCGTCATCGCGGCCTTCAACGTAACCAGCGGAACGCCGTGGCGAATATGGCGTGCGAACGCCTCGTTAAGACGGCGAGCTTCTGCTTCGAGCCGCCCGACTTCAACGTGTACTCCCGCCGCACGCAATTTCTCAAATCCTTGCCCGCTCACTTTAGGGTTGGGATCTGGCATGGAGGCGACCACACGATTAATCCCAGCCGCAATCAATGCGTCGGTGCATGGAGGGGTGCGGCCCTGGTATGAGTGTGGCTCAAGATTGATGAAGAGCGTGCCGCCGCGGGCCTTGTCCCCGGCTTGTTCGAGGGCGAGCACCTCCGCGTGCTTCTTACCGTCGTAGGTGTAAACTCCTGTGCCTGCGACACTGCCATGCGCATCTACAATAACTGTACCCACGTAAGGATTGGGCGAGGCGAGTCCGATGCCCTCGCGTGCCAAGTTAAGCGCGCGATGCAGGAGGTGCTCATCAGTCGAATGGTCTGGCATTTCAAGGGAGCAAACTGAGGGAGCGCATCACCAGACTCGGAGATGTTCTCTCCGTGCCTTTGGCCTCCGTGGTGAAAACAAACGTTATTCGAAAAGCGAGTCCACAAATTCTTTCGGGTCGAACGGCAGCAGGTCGCCTACTTTTTCACCCACCCCCACAAAGCGTACCGGCAGCCCCAACTCGCGCGAGATGGCGACCACCACACCACCCTTGGCCGTACCGTCAAGTTTGGTCAGCACGATCCCGGTGACCCCCGAAGATTGAGTGAACAAGCGGGCTTGTTGTAAGCCATTTTGGCCTGTGGTTGCGTCCATAACCAGCAGCGTCTCATGTGGCGCTCCGGGAATAATGCGTTGGGCCGTGCGCCGCATCTTCTCGAGTTCAGACATCAGGCTGCTCTTGGTGTGCAGCCGGCCTGCGGTGTCAACGATCACGTAATCCGTCTTCCGCGCCGTAGCAGCCTGCAACGCGTCGAACAACACCGCCGCGGGATCCCCGCCCGGTTTGGTTTTGATCACTTCCGTTCCGGTACGCTCGCCCCAGATTTCCAGTTGATCGATGGCCGCTGCGCGGAAAGTATCCGCTGCGCATAACAGCACGCTCTTGCCTTGAGATCGAAAAACCTGAGCCAGTTTGCCAATCGATGTGGTCTTGCCAGTGCCGTTCACGCCGACGACCAGTATTACTTCCGGCGTACCTTCTGCCTTCGAAACCGGCGGCGTGTTGGCCGCCTTGAGAATGGCCAGCAACTCTTCTTTCAAAAGGCGTTTCAGTTCCTGCACGTCTTTGATCTGTTTGCGATCGGCTTTCTCGCGCAGCTTGCCCAAGACTTCCTGCGTGGTCGCGGTGCCGAGATCGGCTCCGATCAGCGTTGCTTCGAGGTCATCCAGCGTGTTGCGGTCGATTTCCTTGCCGATCGAAACGACCTCTTCAATCCGCTCGGCGAGGTTCTCGCGCGTGCGCGAAACTGCCTGCTTCATGCGCTCGAAGAGGCCGGTCTTTTTTTCTTCGGTGCTGCCGAACAGAGTTTGAATCATGAGGAAAATCCCAAGAACTGATTATAGCGGTCCATGCAGCTCGGACAGAGGGTGCGGGAGGAAAGTTGGTTAAACGCGGGATCGTTCGAGTTTAGCGGATTCAACAGCCGGCAGCACCCGAGCGGGAGCCGTCGCGGAAACCGACGTATCTGCGAGCACGACCGGTTTCCTTACGGCGATACGCTGAATGCGGATTTCGCCGCGTCCGTAAACCGCCATAAGCGCCGCTACTGCCACAGGATCGAGTCTCTTGCCTGCGAGATTCTGGATAATGCGAAACGCCTCTTCCGGAGTATGAGCGTGCTGGTAAGGGCGATTGGTGGTGAGCGCATCGAACGTGTCAGCCACGGCGATTACCCGCGCCAGAAGCGGAATCTGATCGTCCTTGAGGCCGTAAGGATAACCACGTCCGTCGAGCGCTTCGTGATGAAGCTCGATACCGGGAAGCATTTCTGCGAGTTGGCTCACTGGGCGCAGGATGTTGGCTCCCTTGGTGGTATGCGTCTTCATGACCTCAAATTCTTCGGCGGTAAGAGCACCCGGCTTTTTGAGAATATGGTCTTCGATACCGATTTTGCCCACATCATGCAGCTGTGCCGAAATCTGCAGCGTTTCCATGAAAGGCGCCGGCAAGTTCATTTCTTTGCCAATGAGCATTGAATAGCGCGTGACCCGGTCAGAGTGACCGCGAGTGTATGGATCCTTCTCGTCGACCGCGCCCGCCAGCATTTGAATCGACCCCAGAAACAGAGCGCGATTTTCTTCAGCAGCCCTCTTCAGGTCTTCGACGAAGTGCTCAAGTTCGCTCGACATGGTGTTAAACGTTTCAGCCAGCTCGCCAATCTCTGTGCGGCTCCACAAGTTTACCCGCTGCGAAAAGTCTCCACGAGCAAGAGCCCGGCTGTGTTGCGTGAGAACCCGCAAAGGATTTGTGATCCGGCGTGCCGCAAAAATGCTTACTGCAATACTCAGCAATACCGCCATGAGAGCCAGCAGGCGCGCTGTGCGCTGCATCTCATAAACTCCGCGATAAGCCTCGCGCTGCGGCTTTTGCACAACCACCGCCCAATCAAGCCTTGTGACCGGACTGTAAGTGCCAAGCATCTCGACATTGTTCTTGCCATCGTTGACATCAAATTCTTTGGTGGCCGCTAGCTGTGCCTTGTTGCCCTCGTCCACGAAGTTGCGGACGATTTCCAGGTTTTTCATGTCCTGGCCCGTGGCGTATTGCGGAGTGCCCGCCGCCACCAGCCGGCCTTGCGCGTCCACCACGTAAGGAATCAGGCCGCCCGCACGGACTTCCCGAAGGCGACGAATCAGAAATTGCAAGTCGACGACCGCGCCCACCATGCCCAGAAAACGCCCACCATAACTTACGGGATTGCTTACCAACAGCACGGTGCGAGCGGAGTTTCCGTCTCCAACCTGAAGAGCCTGTCCGTTGTATGCACGACCGTCGCGTGCCGCATCAAAAGCATGTTGCAGTTCGCGTTGCAGAAAAGCGTCGGGCGCGATGCGTCCGGCAGAGATGCCTCTCGCATCCGAGTTCAGCAGGGTGGCATAGGCCAGATCGTCGGAGGATGAAACAAAGTTCTCCAGCAACGCACGCAGCTCCGGCGCTTCAATGTTCTTGCTGCCGATATCACCGCCACTGGCCACCTGAATCGCCGACGATAAGTTGGCCAGCATCATCCGCAACGAACGCTCGTGCTGGGAAAGGTTATCCGCCAGCGATCTTGTGACTGTGTTCTGAAGAATCATCTCGTTGGTCTTCAGGCGATCGCGGTTGATGGCCTCTACTTGCGCGGAATAGAAGTACATTGGAACGGTGCTGATTGCCAGAAGCACACCGAGGATCAGATAGAGAATGGGGATGCGGGCCGGGGTTGGTACAGCGGGAGGCGAGGTGCTCCCCGGGCTCTCAGCGGAAGCGCCGTCGGTCGGAGTGGCCGCGGGGTTTACGGGCATCTCTACAATTTTAGTTGTGGGACGATTACCTGAAGAGGAAAACCGCTGAAGCTCTCGTTACGAAAGTACCAATGAAACAGCACGCGTGGCGCTAGTTTTGGCGAGAAAAGGCAAGAGCGACTGGTGTGCTGCGGCGCCGTCGAGTGATCCAAAAGCAGGCGAGCCCGCTAAGTTCTTGAAGATGTTTCACTCTTCCCGCTGCGAGTCATCAATTCGGCAATCGCGTCGCGAGGAGCCTTGCCGGCGTGCAGGATGGCGTGCATTTGCTCGGTGATCGGCATCTCAACCCCGTGCGCCCGTGCCAAGCCCACGGCCGCGGTAGTTGTAAAAAGTCCTTCGGCGACCATGCCATGCATTTCCGCGAGAATTTCGGGTAGTTTCCGCCCGCATCCCAGTTCGATTCCCACGCTGCGATTGCGCGAAAGGCCGCCGGTGCAGGTTAGGACGAGGTCGCCGAGCCCTGCAAGTCCAGCCATGGTTTCTGCCTTGCCTCCACAGGCAACGACCAGCCTGGTCATTTCTGCGAGCCCACGAGTGATCAATGCCGCGACAGAATTGTGCCCAAGGCCGAGCCCCGTGCAAACCCCGGCAGCGATGGCGATCGTATTCTTCAGCGCGCCAGCCAACTCAACTCCAATCGTGTCTTCGTTTGTGTAAATGCGAAAACTCGGGCCGCTGAATTCGTTCTGCACCGTCTGCGCCAATTCTTCATCTTCTGACGCGATCGTAATTGCGGTGGGGTCTCCGCGTGCTACTTCCAGTGCAAACGATGGTCCGCTCAGCGCGCCGATTCGGGGAGAAAAATGCTTCGTACGCTTCATAACATCACGAATGACCTCGGTCATGCGCATCGTCGTGCCTTTCTCGATACCCTTTGTGGCGCTAACCAGGAGCATTCGGCCCGTTAAATCAACCTGCATTGCTTCGAATACCGCACGGCAATAATGAGAAGGCATCACACTGACCACAATGTCAGCGCCGTTAATTGCCTCTTTCGTGGTGGCAGCGGGACAAACGCTCGCAGGTAAAGTGCAGCCGGGCAGGAATTTCTCATTCACGCGGTCGCGGGCGATGGCTTCATAGACGTTCTTTTCATGCGCCCAGAGGCGCACGCGATGCGAGCCCTTCTGTCCCAGAACAATCGACAACGCCGTCCCCCACGCGCCGGCGCCGATGATCGCGATCTCGCTCATGTCCGCTTCGCTCCCAGGCGGTTTTCGGTTCCTGCCAGCAGACGGCGGATATTTTGAGAGTGCTTGGCCATGATGAGCAGGGAAGCGATGGCTATACAAGCCAGAGCCGCCCGCATGTTCCCGTAGGAGTGCGTTTCATAAACTAGAAGCGGGAAAAAAGCGACTGCGATAATCGATCCCAGCGAAACATAACGAAAAATGAGTACGACCGCGACAAAAATTCCCGCAGCAACCAGTACCGCACCCGGGGCGATTACTGCAAACGATCCCATTGCCGTGGCCACGCCTTTGCCACCGCGAAGCCCTAGCCAGATTGGAAATATGTGGCCTACGACTGCGAACAATGCTGCCAATGCCATGACAGTATAGCTAGAAGCAAATACTCTCGTGAGCCAGACGGCCGCCGCCCCCTTTAATGCATCGAGCAGTAGCGTAAGAATTCCGAGCATCGGCGATGTGCGGGAGACGTTCGTCGCTCCAATATTGCCACTACCGCTCTGCCGCACATCTTCTCCGCGAAAAATGCGTACCAGTAGATATCCGAAAGGAATCGATCCTAATAAATAGCTTCCAGCAACCACGAGAAATAACGCGAATGTGGAGATTGATTGCATGCTAGCGCAGAGGGAACCCCGCTAGCTTCGCGTACGTTGATCCCTTCGGCGAAAGCTTGCTCTGGTAAAGAAAAAACTCGCGGGCCGTCATCGTGCCAAACTCGGGGGCAGGAAGTGCCGCCAATTTCTCCTGGAGCTTTTCAAAGCCTCGGTTCGGATGATCACTTTTTTGTTTGTGTGGCGAGCCTGACCCGCCTCCGCGCCGCGCCAGCGTGAGATGCGGGCTGAAGGCGTGCTCCTCTTTTGGAATATCGAGTTCCGTCAGTGTTTTATCCACGGTTGCAGCCAGAGCAGTTAATTGATAGCCCGCCTCAATTCCCACCCAGAAGACTCGCGCCGCCCGAGCTCCCGGGAAGAATCCATAACCACGAAAGTTCATTTCGAATCCGCTAGCCACAATTGTTTGTAATGCCTTCTCAATTCGCTCCGCCTCGGGTTCGGTTTTCTCGCCAATGAATTTCAGTGTGACGTGTAAGGATTCGGGCCGGACCCAGCGCGCTTCCGGTGAAAATCCTCGTACCCCGTCAATGAAACGACTCAATCGGCCACGAATGTTGTCGTCGATATCGAGTGCGACGAAAAGGCGCATAGAAGCTCTTGGCCATTGGCTCTTAGCCTTTAGCTTAAACCGCTCTAGGAACGATTCGCTCGGCGCGTCGGGAATCGCTTCGCGCATGACGGAACGCGAGAAACGCAAAAGCTAAGAGCCCATAGCTAAAGGCTAAGAGCCAGTTTCACATCAACTTCTTCCGCACCATGTCCAGCGCCAGCGTCGTCGCAAACCAGCGGATACGCTTGCGATCGCCGGGGAAGTTTCGCTCGATCACTTCCGTCCCACCGTCGCTGGCCAAGGCATGAAAAACCAGTCCAACCGGCTTCTCCGGCGTCCCTCCAGTGGGGCCAGCCACACCCGTGATGCCGATCCCCAGCGTCGCCTCGCAACGATAGCGGATGCCTTCGGCGAGCGCGGCGGCCACCTCGCGGCTCACGGCTCCGTGACGTTCGATCATGTCAGCCGGAACTCCGGCGAGTTCAGTCTTCACCGCGTTGGAGTAAACGATCGCGCCTCCTGCAAAGTAGCGCGAACTGCCACCGACCGACGTGATCCGTTCGCCCAACAGCCCTCCGGTGCAGGATTCCGCCACTGCCAGCGTGGCGTTACGCATTTGCAACCAGTACCCGACAATCTGCTCCAGCGACTCCCCATCGCGCGAATAAACCGCGTCATCGAGCTCTTGCTCAACCGCGTCGGCAGCCTCATCTACGAGATGCTGTGCTGCTTCGATCGAACTAGCCTGAGCCTGAAAATGCAGTTGGATTTCTCCGGCTCCCGCTAGGATCGTGGTCTGCACATCCGTAAATCGCTTATAGATCGGCGCCACTCGGGCGTCGACAAGAGATTCGCCGAGCATGGCAACTTTCAGTACACGAGTGGCAAGGAATGCCGGCGGAAGCTTGGCGCGCAGCCGCTCGCGGCACTCAGCCTCGAACAAAGCCTTCAGTTCGTGTGGAGGCCCGGGCAGCAGGATGATGATTCGCTCCCGTCCATCGAATTTACCGCTAAGCCACTGCCCCGGTGCGGTCCCGTTTGGGTTGGGCAGCACCGCCGCTCCCTCCAGCACGTCCGACTGCTTGGCGTTGTTGGGAGACATTTTCCAGCCGCGTGCGGCAAATCGCCGCTCGATCGCCGCGAGAATCTCGTCGTCGCGCCGCAATGGAAGGCCCAACGCTTCGGCGACCGCCTCGCGCGTAAGGTCATCTTCAGTTGGCCCCAGGCCGCCGCTGAAAATCAAAATCTCCGAGCGAAACAGCGCGTGTTGCGCCGCCGCAACCAACTGGGCGAGATTGTCGCCGACCACTCCCTTGAAAATCACTGGAACGCCGAGTTGATTGAGTTGCTCGGTGAGATAAAGGGAATTCGTATCCATGCGGAAGGGAGTGAGCAACTCCGACCCCACCGCGATGATCTCGGCATTCACGGCTAGAAGTGTAAATGAAAACCGCTCAGTGCGCGGTTGGGAATCGATCGCGAATCAGCTCGGAATTTATTCCGGCAGCAGCGGCAGCCCTTGGAGATTCCAGGAAAGATGATGAACCGCGTCTGTAGTCGCGAGAATCGCGCTTCGTCCCGGCGCAAAAGCCAGTCCCACTAATCCATGGCCGGCGATTTCGAGGCTGGCTTTGCCGTCTGGCGTAAGCTTCACAATGCCGCGCCTGCCGCCGAGCGATGCAGCCACATACAGGTTGCCGGCAATGTCGAAAGCCAGACCCTGCGGGCGCCCCAGGCCGCGGTAAAAGGTGTACACGGTCCCGTGAGGGTCGATTCTGTTAACGCTGTCAAAGCTTGAGGTCGTGGGGCCGGTGACAAACAGATCGCCTTGCGGACCGAAGGCCAGATGGTACGCCGACACACTGGGTTCAAGTGTCGCGAAGACGAAGACCTGCTGGTCGCTGCCAATCTTGAAGATCGTGCCGCTGCGATCGCCTACGTAAAGATTTTGATTCCGGTCGAACGCGATGCCGGTCGCGACTCCCATCCCTTCGGCGTAGGTTGTCATGTTCCCGTTCGGCGACACGCGGTAGACGGCTCCGTCGTGGCGTGAAGAAACATACATCTGACCTGCGCGGTCGAATGCCATCGAAGTCGCATTCATCATTTCGGTGACAAAAGATTTCACGGTGTAATTCGTATCGATCTTGAAAATCGCAACCGGAACCTTCTGCCCGCGCGAACCCGAGAACGTTACGTAAATGTTACCTTCCGCATCGAGCGCCGGACTCGTCACTGGATGCAGGTTTTCAGCGATCGACACCGCTACTTTGACACTCTGCGCGTTGCTGATTTGCCCATCGGCGGCAACGACTACGGGGCCTGAGGTTGCTCCTTCAGGAACGCGCGCGACCAGGAACGAACTCGAACTGACGACGACGCCGCCCTCGACTTCACCAAACTGCACTCGCGGGCGTAACAATTGTTGCGGCCGCAATCCCGAGCCGGTGATGCGAATTTCGCCCCCGGCCAGCGCCAGTGCCGGCGAGACAGACTCGATGTGCGGTCCGCCATTCACGTTTTTCTTGCCCAGAACCCGGTCGGAAAATCCCATGAGGAAAACACTCGCACCATCAGAAGAACACTATCTTAGAAGACCAAAGTGCAGCAAGAGATGCATAATCCCAAGCGCGTAGAGGCCAGCCGCTACGTCGTCGAGCACGATCCCCGCACCTTCTGGAATCGCCTCCAATTGTCGCACCGGCGGTGGCTTCAAGATATCGAAGACACGAAAAAGTATAAAGCCCGCCAGAAAAGATTTCCATCCGAGCGGCACCGCGATCAACGCCACAAGTTGGCCGGCAACCTCGTCGATCACGACAAATTGGGGATCTTTTATCCCGGCGCCGCGTGCGACTCGGGTCGCCGCAGGTATCCCGATCAGGACAACCGCTGCCACCAATGTAATGGCTAGTGGAGTCCGTAACGAAGGCGCAACGAGATCGGCCAGGACAGCCCACAACAGCATACTTGCCGCCGAACCCCATGTGCCGGGCCCCGGGCGCAATCGTCCGATGCCGAAAAAAGTCGCGACGAGCATCGCCCAACGTGGCGTTGAAAGTGCTGCCTTTGGAATGGGCGAATCGTTTGCGCGACTATAGCGTCCCGACGCCGGATTCACAGCTCCTCGTCCGAATCTTCGGGCGTAGTCTCCCGGATCTGTTCCTCTGCATCCTCAGCCGATGGAACTACGTAAGCGCCGCTCGCCCATTTGCCCAGATCGACGGTGCGGCAGCGCTCGCTGCAAAAGGGAAACTCGGCGTCGCTGCTCTTGACAACTTTCTTGCAGATCGGGCAGCGAAGCTTCAATGTGGACTTGCGAGGCATGATCAGGGATTGCTCTGGTTCTTGCCGAGTCAGACCGCAGAACTTGAGGCTAACATCTCGCTACAGAATCTTTGCCACCAAATCATAGTCGTGAGCCTCGGTGATCTTGCAGCGATAAAACTCACCGGCTCGAGGCTCCGTCTCTTCCGGAAAATCGTTTACGAAAACCTTGCCGTCGATTTCCGGTGCATGCATCGAGGTGCGGCCTTCCATCAGCAAGTCGGTCTCATCCGACGATCCTTCCAGCAGCAAATCGAACTCTTGCCCCACCAGCACCTTTTTTTTCTTTTTACTGATCTTCCGCTGGATTCCCATCAAATGCTTACGCCGCCGCTCGATTTCTGCAGGCGACACCTTCTTGTCCAGTCCGTATGCATCTGCGCCCTCTTGATCGGAGTAGGAGAAGGTCCCCATCCAGTCAAATTGCGCTTCGCTCACAAAGTCGCAGAGCTCTTCAAACTCCTTTTCTGTCTCTCCCGGAAATCCGACGATAAACGAGGTGCGCAGAGTGAGGCCTGGAATTTCTTGCCGCATCTGCGCGATCGAGCGCAGAAATACATCCGCTCCGCCTCCGCGCTTCATGCGCTTTAGAACGGTCGCCGACGAGTGCTGCAGCGGCACATCCATATACGAACAGATCTTTTCGTGGGATCCGATTGTCTCCAGTAGTTTGCGCGTGATCTTGTTTGGATAGGCGTAAAGAAACCGGATCCAGCGCAAGTCTTCTATCTTTGCGAGTTTTTCAAGCAGAAGCGCCAGACCGTCTTTTAAGCCGAAATCCTCGCCGTAACATGTCGTGTCCTGCCCGATCAAAGTGATCTCGCGCACACCCATCTGTGCCAGTCGCTCAGCTTCGGCGATCACCGATTCAAAGCGGCGCGAGCGAAACTGCCCGCGCAGCTGCGGGATGATGCAGAATGTGCAAGGATGGTCGCATCCCTCAGCGATTTTAATGTAGGCGGTGTGCTTGGGAGTCGCCAGAACGCGCGGCGTCTCCTCGTCGTACAGGTAGTTGGGCAGGTCGGCAATCGCGCCATCCCATTGTCCGCGAGAGAATCGTCCCTGCGCTGCCCGCGCGTCGCCTTCGGCACGCGAGGAGAGCACTACGAACGGGGAATCATTCTTTACCGGAGCCGGAGCGATACCGGTTGCTGCGAGAATGTTCTGCAGTTCGCCCGTGCCGACGACCGCGTCAACCTCAGGGATGCGCTTGCGAATCTCGTCGCGGAAGCGTTCGACTAGGCATCCGGCCACCACCAATTTCTTTGCCCGACCGGCGGTTTTATGACCGGCCATCTCCAGAATCGTATTCACCGATTCCTGCTGTGCGCTCTCGATAAACGAGCAAGTATTCACCACGATCACGTCGGCGTCCTCGGCTCGCGGCGAGAGCTCCGCGCCGGCGCGCGCCAAAAGGCCCATCATCACTTCACTATCGACCAGGTTCTTGGGACATCCCAGGCTGACAAAGCCGACTTTCTGCGGACGGGCAACCGGGCCACCATGCCGCGACTGCGGGCCAGTGGTTTTCCCGTGGAGATACGTCACATCGAGGTTTTTCGAGCACATAGAGTTAGGCAATTCTAACACCCGTCTTCGGTGTAGCCGCGAAGATCAAGCGAATGCGGCAGCCGGCCAGCACGAAGATCGAGCGAAAACAACACCTAGAACAGGTCTTACTTTTACTTCCGTGCGCAGCACTAAAGTATCGGGCGTCCCTGGTCGATTACCACAAAGACGATGTATTGGGGGCAAAATGTCGCAGTATTTCGCTGTTGCTCTTTTGTTGTTGTGGTCTCTCTTTGCTAATTCTCGGCTCCTCGCGCAGGAGATCGTCTCTGAGGGGGCCGTCGCTCGACAGCCTGTTTCCCAAACCTTCCCTGGTCTCTTTCCTCGCCCCTTTGCGTACACGGGCTTGGGGTTAATGGGAGGCGGCTACTCACCTTTGGCCGCAGAGGCGGGAGCTGGTTTAAGGATCGACAGTCAGCACTTCCTAGCTTCCGCAGAAGGTACGTACGACAATGGACATAAGACAAATGACAACGACCAACCTAATCCAAATGGGCACGACCGCGGATTGATTGGTTTGGCGGATTTCCGCCTCTCATCAGGGTGGTTCTTTGGGGCGGGAGTTCGCTGGAGCGAACTTTTGACAAGCAACTACACGAAGTCTGCTTGGCGGCCCACTTTTGGTGGAGGCAAGGACTATTTCCACAGGACATGCCCGGTCGAGAGCTGCGACGCCGATTTCTCCATGCGGTTGAGTGTCGACTACATCCTAGCCGGCTCTGACCACACCAATGCTCTGCAAGGACCCCTTGTAAGCCTTTATATTCCCTCACCCTCCGTTAAGAGACACATATTTTTTCGCGAGACTATTGGGATATACACTTTCCACCAGACTGTGACGGAGCCCTCAAATCTGACCCTGACTCGCCAGCAAACCGGCGACAAGTCAGTTACTTCATTCGGCGAGTTAACTTTGATGTACCGGTTCTAACGGTAGCCAACTGAGCGGCCCGCATGCGGGAGAGCTTGGGCCGGAGATGAGGGCTAGGCAGCGCGTGATTCTGTAACATCCGACCAACAATGGAGTGGAAATTGCCCTCTCGGAGGGACTGCGGGTGGGGCCGAGTGACCAACCCCGTTTAAGCTGGCATTAGGATTTAAGCAACTGCAAAGTAGCACCAATCCCCGCGTCCGTTGCGCCGTTCTAATCGCAGATAATCTCGTGGCGGCACAGGTATAGAGACGTAGGTGGTCGCCCCGGCCCCATTAACGCGGAAAGAGTCCCTGCAAATTCGGGAGGCCCGCTGGTGGCGGCGACCCTCAGCTCGTCAAGAAACTGGAGCGGCCCGGTCACCCTCCACACCAGATCCATAAATTCCATGTTCTCGGTCCTACAGTCCCAGAATGCAAGCGCTACCATTGCATTCCCATAATCTACCCTGATCGGCCTCGCGACAGTAACTCGCTGGTGGGACCATTGCCGGCGAAACTCCCGCATCGACGCCCGCAGGGGGAAAGGCTCGGGGGCGGTGCAGGACCAGGTAGGGCACGACAACAAGAGGTCCGCTGTTTCCACCTCTTGTCCCGCCTCCCGCGCTGGAGGGTCATCGGAGAAGGCTCTGGGGAAAGTCCAAGGAAACAGTCTAAGTAGCTGGCATGGGTGCTCCTGCGGCGAGGTGGCCGTGTGAGTTACTACGGGTGAAGCGGCAATGGTGCATGCAACGAAATTCCTCACGGTTCTCCAGTGGCGCTGTAGAATGTGCTCGGAGGATCGGGAATCACCATAATTCCCTAGGGAAACTACAGTTAGGATATTCCGCACGAGTCACCCTCCAACTAGGAAAAGCGGTGCTATGCCCCTCCGTGCTCCGGTTTCAGGATTTTTGGCCATCAATCCGAGATTCTCTAGCGACCCGACGCAGGATCGGACAACCCCGCCGGGCTAGGAGGATCGTGCGCGTGTGAAGACAGGCACCAAGAAAGCCAGTAGTCGCCGGGCAAAAAGGTTACGCTTCATGCTAGTCTAAGGGCCATCCGAGAAATTTGTGAAGTCCCGTGTCCTGGAGAGAAGATGTCTAGGAAAGAGGCCTTAATCGCAGTCTTGGCGGTGGCGATGTTTGCTCTGGGCACCTCGGCAGCGGCTCAGGAAGAGAAAAACGAGCTGACAGGCATGATCGGGCGCATCTTTATTAGCGACCAGGGTATTCACGGTGCGACCTATTTCAACCCTTTTGTCCGCTCCGGCAATGGACTCACCTTCGAAGTTAACTATGCGCGCCGCCTTTTTATGACTCCCATCTTCGGCGTCTCGGGAGAGGTACCCGCGGCATTCAATCTCAAAGAGAAACTCAACTCCGGCGCGGACGTTGTTCCCAAAGATTACAGACAGATCTTCGTTACCCCCGCAGTCCGAGTCAATCTGTTCCCGTACACGGCGGTTTCTCCCTGGGTGAGTTTCGGCGGAGGCTTCGCCCACTTCAGCGAGAATAAGGATCTTTTGTACTACGGCACGAATCCCGGCGGTTCCACCACCAGCGGCGCGATTCAAGGCGGCGCGGGCCTGGACGTCCGCCTCTGGCACCGTTTCAGTCTTCGCGGCGAGCTCCGCGACTTCTGGTCTGGTAGCCCTAATCTACCGCTGGCTGATACTGGTAAGACTCGGCAACACAATTATTTCGTTGGTGGCGGCTTGGTCTGGCACTTCTAGAGATTGAAGGCTCAGCATAGGGCAGGGAGCTTACTTCTTAGCGGCCGCTTCCACTTCTTCGTACAACTCCGGCAGCCGTCGCGCATCGTCTGAAGAGTCTCCGAATCGCGCCGATTCGTAAGCCTCTGTAAATTTCCCTATCCGGATCCGCAGTCGTTCATCTTCGATGACCCGCACAAACTCTAGCGGCGTCTGGCTCGTTGATTTCTGCAATCCCCGGCGCGCCATATGCCGAGCCATTCGCTCATACCACATCGCGGCGGCGTGGTGCGGTGAGCGCTCGGGATGCGCCCTTAGCCGCCTCGTCCGAATCATTCGGATAATACGCGCCGCGTTGGCCAAGAGAAGCAACAGCAATGCGACCGCAGCGATTCCGCCGACCGACCGTTTGGAAGATATTTCTGCGTCACGTTCTCGTAGCCGCACCCACCTCAACAACCGCTCATAGCTGCGCTCCAACGAAACACGCATCCCAGTGATCGCCGTTTGCCCAAGAACATTCTGATGGGACGAGTCATAACTGATCACCCACTCGCGCCAAAACGAAGCGGCGGCGTCCAGGTAAAGCATTACCCGGCCCCAACCCTCCGGTGTTCCGCTGGCACCACCCGGCGTGGGGTCGAATGTGACCCAGCCATAAGCCGGAAAATAGGCTTCCACCCACGAATGGGCGTCCTTGGCCCGCACCACGTAGTTGCCGGTGACATCGTTGAATTCGTCACTGCGGAAGCCGTTGACCACTCGTGACGGAATCTGCAGCGTCCGCAGCATCACTGCCATCGAAGCGGCGAAGTATTCACAGTGTCCCTGTTTGCGATCAAAAAGAAAATTGGCCACAGGGTCGTCGACCGGAGTACGCGGCAACTGCAGCGTGTATCCGTAATGCGACTTCAAATACGCTTCCAACGCTACGGCTTTGTCATAGTTATTGGAAGCAGAGCTTGAGATCTGTGCCATCAGTTGCTGGATACGTGGATCAAGCCGCGGAAGCTGCAGATAGGGCAGGGCGAAATCGGGGACGATATTGCTCGCGGTTCGGAGCTGTGCGGGCGAAGGCGTGGCAATGTCGGAATCTGCTTCATAGATCGTCACAGCATGCTGGTTGTCGAGATCGAAGATGCCGCCACCCTCGTCGATCGACATCATCCGATAGGCCCCGCTCACATGGCGCGCCCACGGAGCAAGAAAAAATACGTTGGTGCCGATGGGCTCCATCAACACGTGGTAGTGAATCAAATGACTGGCTCTCGCGGGCCTTGGGTTTTGTTCTGGGGATGCCGGCGCAATCCCCTGGCTAAATACCGGCACATCGAACCCGCCATCGGCCTCACGATCCAAAAGGTACTGCTGCCGCGGATTTGACCAGTTCTTACCATCGAAGTTCGCTAGGGCAACGCCCCGCCAGTGTAGGTCGTAGCGGCCCTCCCGATCCCCGTCAATCTGGATGTGCATCACGACCGCATTCGACTGTTGGATCTGTCCAATCTGTCCTAACTGCACCCGGTCGCTGAATCCGGTGGAGAAATTATTGCCGAAGGAGTAGCCGCCCAGGTACCCGGCTGACATGCGGGGTAAAACGAAAAACATCGCCCCGCCTGCAATCAAGATCATGAGCATCAGAACTGGAGTTAACCGGGCCAGAGAAAACGCGAGGTGCCGGTGCTCGTGGGCATCGCTCGAGTGCCGCGCCTGAAAGTTCGCGGCGCGCCCCGATCTTCGCATCTCCATCAGGATGAAGGTCACCACCGCCATCAACATGAATCCCGCGAAGAAAAGCAGAAAAATGGTATCGACCGTCAGGACAGCGGACGCCAGCACCATGAGAAATGCAAGGATTGCCAGCGTTGTATCGTCGCGGTCCCGGCGCAGCGAAAAGGTGCGTATCACCACGGCGAACATTACGAGGTGGACCGTGGCGGGCAGAAAGGCGCGAGATAGCAGGAAATAATCAGCGGCGTAAAAGGCAAAATATACGACTGTGAGGGGCGTGTCCCAGCGTTCGGTGATTACCACTTGTCGCCGTTTTGCCAGCAGATAGCCACGGAAGGCTAGGGCCGCTCCCACCAACAGAATCGTTGGTGCGTCCAGTCCACCGGTACTGGCGAGGCAGCTGAATCCCATTAGAACCAGCAGATACAGAGAAAGATCGAAGTATTTGTTGATCGCTTGCCCTAGGGGAATCACGTCGAGTTGTGGAGTGGGCTGCGGCATCAAGCGGTATAAAAATCCAATTTACGAGACAACTTCAGCTTCAACTTCTATTGTTCGCCAAATTCCATTGAGAAGGGAAGGCCCTCGTACGAATTTCTTGCACCGAAAGTCACCCGTCTCTTGCCCCGCGCTGCTTGATCTACCGCTCAGAGATTAAGATGTGCGGCCGGTTTGCTAGAATGATTCGAGTCAGGCATCGGTCTCACGCGACGTACTCTCGCCAACCCCGCCAGGTCCGGAAGGAAGCAACGGTAACGGGCTCTTGCGTGTGCAGTGGGCCCCCGGTGCCTGGCTTATTTTTCTGTTGTGGCCAAACCATCTGACGTTTTACTGCCAGTTCTGCGATCTTGTTACGTTCAATCGGTGATCAAACTGCCATTTCTAATGGGAACGACTCAACTGCGCCACACTCGCGAACCAACTTTTACACGTCCTTTACAACTCTTTGTGCAAGAAACGCCTCCTAGATCGTCAAATGATGGTGATGCTCCTCACAGGAACCACCATCTAAGGCGAAGAGGCAATCGAAATGCGCGATCCTTCCCCAAAGTCAGTCTCCCCGAACGTCACCATCCGCGTTTCAGGATCGTTATCCCAAGGTCATCTCGCGTACCTCGACCAGCTTGTAGACTCGGCGATTGACTGCGGTTTATGGCCCCTGCTCGATGTGGCTTACCTTGAAGAATTAGACCACGATGCACTGGGCTATCTCATGGGAGGCGAAGGCCGCCACTTCGGTATCGTCGGTTGTCCGAACTTCATCCGCGAATGGATGCAGCACGAAAAAGAGCGGTACGCTGCGTAAATCCACGAGCCCTCGCTGATACCATGGACTCTCGACGGCTCACGTAGCTCCACGAGCCAAAGGGAGGGCACGATGATCCCATACGTTTCTTGTCTGCTCGTTGCCGTCTTGACTTCGCCTCTCGCCGTGGCCGAGACGGCGAAACTCGATTCAGTTCTCGACATCCCGGAATTCGTCCATGACTGGCAAATCTCCAGGCAGTTCACCATCGACGTGGCCAAAGCCATGCCCGCCGACCTCTACGACTTCAAACCGAATCCCGACGAGATGACTTTCGGGGAGCAGATGATGCACATCGCGGGAGCCAATCTCTACCGCTTCCACGAGATCACGGGCATCAAGCCTCCTTTTTCGGATAAGCAGAATGTCTTGAAATTGCTGGAACAATCTTTCGACTACGTTATCGAGGTCTTGCCGCAGATCACGCCGGAGCAACTGAAGCGCACCTGGCGTATCCCATCCTGGAAGGGCCGTGAACAACCCGACGGCCGCGCCATGATCCTGAACATGTTCGCCCATACGGCCCACCATCGCGCACAATGCGAGGTTTACCTGCGCGTGAAAGGCATCAAGCCGCCGGATTATAGTTTTTGAGCTCCGCGCTGCCCGTTCGCACCTAACCTGGGTTAGACATTCTGCGTGCAATCCTGCAAAATACTGAGTCTCATCTTCGGAGCTCTCATTGACCAAACCCGTTCGCGCCAAAATCAGCGCCCTAGGCACCTACGTACCGCCTCGCCTTCTCACCAACGCCGACCTCGAAAAAATGGTCGACACCAACAACGACTGGATCATGGCCCGCGTCGGCATTCGCGAACGCCACATTGTCGACAAAGGGGTAGCCACGAGCGATCTTGCGGTCGAGGCCGCGAAGAAAGCGTTGGCCCAGCGCGGCTTGGCTGCCAGCGACGTCGATGCCATCATCGTGGGCACGGTCACGCCCGATATGTTGTTTCCCTCGACCGCGTGCCTCGTGCAGCACAAGCTCGGAGCCACGGGCGTTTGGGGATTCGATATCTCCGCTGCCTGCTCAGCCTTCATCTACGCGGTGCAGACTGGAGCGCAGTTCATTGGCACGGGCACTCACAAGCGGGTTCTGGTGATTGGCGCTGACGTCATGTCCTCGATCATCGATTACACCGATCGCGCCACTTGCGTAATTTTTGGCGACGGCGCGGGCGCCGTAATTCTCGAGGCCGCAGAAAACGACTCCGAAGGACTGATCGATTTCATCCATGAAATCGATGGCTCCGGCGGCTGCTATCTGTACATGCCCGGCGGAGGCAGCCTCAATCCGTCATCATGTGAGACCGTCGAGAAGAAAATGCACTACGTCCACCAGGACGGCCAGCAGGTCTTCAAGTTCGCGGTACGCAGGCAGACCGAAGCCTGTGAAAAGCTGCTGGAGCGGAACGGCCTGAAAGGTTCGGACATCGACGCCTTCATTCCTCACCAGGCTAACCTGCGCATCATCAACGCCACCGCGGACCGGCTCGGACTTCGCCCCGAAAGCGTGATCGTGAACATCGACCGCTTCGGCAACACCACCGCCGGCACCATCCCGCTGGCGATGAATACGGCGATCGAAGAAGGCAAACTCAAGAAGGGTAGTTTGGTGCTGATGGCCTCGGTGGGTGCGGGCTTCACCGTAGGCGCCGCGCTTATGCGCTGGGCCTATTGAAATCGACTTCGGCGTCATCCAACTAAAATAGATCTCACTCGTGCGCCGAAAGCACGTAGTTCTTTATGGCAACTGCCTCCCGTCCACCGCGATGGCAAATATTAGTAGCCTTCGCCATCATCTACCTCGTATGGGGATCGACCTTCCTCGCGATCCGCATGGGCGTACACGAAGTCCCGCCGTTTCTGTTTGCTGCGATGCGCTTCTTCGCCGCGGGAATCATTCTTCATGCATGGGTTCGCGCGAAGGGAGTGCCTTCACCGATCGCTCGCGAGTGGGTCTCGGCCTCATTCCTGGGTTTGCTGGTCTTTGTGATGGATTACGGCCTGCTCTTCTGGGCGGAGAAGCGTGTGCCCTCAGGAATTGCCGCAGTCATGCTGGCGACGATTCCCGTGTTCATGTCGCTTTCTGAGATTCTCTTCTTGCGCACACAGAAGTTGACTCTGCGTTTAGGGCTCGCGATGCTTGCTGGCCTCGCCGGAGTGGCAGTTCTGGTAAACCCTTCGGCAGGTTTCGGCCAGCCAGCGGTCGACATGCTGGGAGCCGCAGCACTGGTCGTTTCGTCGATCAGTTGGTCGATTGCTGCCATTCTTACCCGCAAGCTGCCGCTGCCGGAATCGAAAGTTATGAGCTCAAGCGCGCAGATGCTCACCGGAGGCTTCTTCCTTTTGCTGACCTCGGCGCTGCTGGGCGATTTCAAGTGCTTCTCCGCGCGTGCAGTTTCCGCAGGCGTTTGGTTTGCATTGGCCTACCTGATCGTTGCCGGTTCCATCGTAGCGTTCACTGCGTATACGTGGCTCATCCATCACGAGTCGCCGACGAAGGTTGGAACCTACGCATATGTAAATCCCGTGGTTGCGGTTTTACTGGGATACTTCTTCGGCGGCGAAGCCCTGGGAGCAAGAACCGTTGCCGGAACATTGCTCGTGTTGGTGAGCGTGATCGTAATCACAACCACGCCAAAGCCCCTGAAGTCCGCAGAGCTAACTCGCCAAACTGAACTGGCAGAGCTGTAGTATGCGGGAGCGCTTCGGCACCGAATCATGTCTCAGTTTTCCAAATGCTCATGTGGGGACAGCCGCCTCGGCTGTCCCGCCGAGCGAAGCAAGGTGGACTCTTCACAGACGCCTGCAAACTGAGGACTGTGGCCCATTCAAGCCGTCTTTTGGCTTGAGTGGGGCAGTTCCATTGCTGGATGTCTCTCGGGATGTTGCTTTGAAAGGGCGCGGCTTCCAGCCGCGCCGCAACCTAAGCCCACCTCTGCTCTGTCATCTCGAGCGGAGCATGAGCGTCCGAAGGACGGTCAAGCGGAGTCGAGAGCCTGCCCTGAGCGAAGTCGAAGGGGACCCCATGCCAGTCGATATCCAGCAATGGCCCGACAGGGAATCCTCTGAGATATCGGCCCTCGGCTGTCCGGTGGTGCCGCGCACCGCGTGAGGCGGATACCAGTGGCTGCCAGAGTAACGAACGAATCTGCACTGTGCTGAAACCGGGTCGGTCCCCGTGGCACGAGGCAATCTAGTTTGCTCGCCCGGCTAGGTTTGGGGCGTGCGAACATTCCCATCGGAGCTTGGTTTTGGCTTGAGCGCGTCTCCCCAGCGGAATAGAATTTCAGGAAATGACAGCCGTTCCGTTAACGCCTTTTTCGGCAAGAAATCGTCGTGAAAAACGCTGGATCGAAGAAGACTTTCCTCTCTCCGCACGTAACGGACTTCTCCATCTCCTCTATGAAGCGGTAGGTAAGGACTACGTTTCGGGCTGGCCGATAGTCGCTAAGGAACTCAGAAGAATTATCAGGGTCGCTCCCCGAGATTACAACCCCTCCTCCGTTTCCGCATTGGAACAGGCCCGGAACGACGCCGCAGCCTACCTGAAGGAACTCGATTGGGAGCGAGCCTACGATTTTTGCGAGCGCCTCTACAGCCACCTCGCTCACGGCACGGTCTGCGAGCAGGACGGCCAAGCGGTCACGATCACGAAAGCGCAGTCGCAGTTGTTTTTCGCCGAGGAATTACAGCGCCTGTTTGAAGAGGAAAGCCTTGCGTATGAGTTTAGAGACGGTTCGGTACAGAGGCGAGGTAAGCGCCACACGATAAACCAAATCAACAAGGCCGAAACGGCTCTGGCCGACCAGAAACTGGAGGCTGCACGGAAACATTTTTCAAAAGCCCTTCGGTACTTCCGCGACCGTGAGAAACCCGATCCGGAAAATGCTATAAAAGAAGCCGTCTGTGCCGTGGAGGCGGCCGCGAAAGAGCTCTTCCCTGATTCGAAGGCTGCGACCCTTGGGGACTTTGTCAAATGGGCGACCGGGAGCGAGAGGGTCTTGCTGCCGAAAACGATCGCACAGACATTCACTGGCCTATATGCATTTCGCAATGGCGGGGAAGGGGTGTCCCACGGAGCTACGTCAGGCGGGGCTGCAACGACCGAACTTTCTGAGTACGTCCTCGCATTGGCGGCGTCGCAGATAGTACTACTGGCTGACTTGGCGAGGGGCGATGAGGAAGCTCCATTCTAACTGCTGTGCCCGCGACACATGAACGTGGACGAAAACATCCATGAAGTTCTTTATTCCGAGGCAGCGCTGCTCCTCGGCGAGATCCACTGGATGATCCTGAGGGCGACGCACGCGATGGAGCGTGAGCGCTGGGACACTATCGAAGTCGGATCATCAGGCTTCGAGCAATCCGAGCTCACTGAGTTCGGGAAGGAGGTCGGCCTCGACGAGATCCATTGGTGGGTTTTTACGCAAGAAAAAGGTGCGAACGAGCTCGCCCAGTCATCCGAGGGGGCTTTGAAAGCAGTTCACACCCTCCAATTTGCATCTGCACGTCTGCGCCGTACGCCAGCCGAAACCTACGAGGAACTGCTCGGGGCTCTGAGGAAATTTGCCGACGGTCACCAGAAGGAAATCGAAACCCTTCACAAATACGTCACGTGGCTTGAATCGAGACATCCTATGGCTCCTAAGATTCTCTTCACATATCGCATTTGGGGCTCCACGCGGATGGCTGACCGCGAGATGGATCTGGGAGATGCAAAGGATCCCCGAGAGAATATTGAGAGGCCAGGATCGCAACGGAGATCGTGCTTGGGGTTTCTCAGCGCTCATGGCGCACTTGGGATAAAGTCCACGGTGAACTACAGTACGAGGCATATGAAAGGCTTGACCCTGAGGAGGTCAATTCGGATTACGTTCCCGCGATACCCGAGCGCCGGGTGGCGCGAATCGCGGCGATCGAGATTTATGACAACTGCGCCGTCTACTTCAGCGAATTGCGGCGCTCTCTTTGGAACATTGTGCTTGACGCCAAAAGGACGAAACAGCAGTTTGAGATCTTCAACAGTGAGAAGTTCTGGCAGGATTTCATTCCGAAAGCGGCAAAGACGAAAATGAGCGAGCCCCAATTGTGGGATTTTAAGGAGACCCTCACGATCTGGCAGGCGAGAGAGGAAGTAGCAAGAAAGAAAGCCAGAATCACGTTTGCGGAAGATGTGGCGAGCTTCGCGAATGCCTCAGGCGGCGTGCTGATCGTTGGGGTCACTGATAAGCGGGAAATTGTAGGAATAGGAGAGGGGAAGGACGTCGAAAATCGCCTAAAAGCGGCGCGGGACGTGCTCACTGCCCACCTTAAATACCACAATGACATCGTGTCGTTTCGGCAGGCGGCTGTTGGGGGAAAGCTCTGCCTTGTGATCGTGATCTCGAAGGCACACAAGCCGGTTTCCGTCAGAACCGACGACGGACGATTTTCATATCCTGTGCGGAATGAGAGCGGCATCACGCGAGTCGACGCTGAGAAGCTTTCGGGCCGCATCCACGCAAAAAGCGATAACCGAAATTTTATGGGTGAGCTTGAGCAGTTCGCTCGCGAGCACTAATACCTCCCATTAATTCCAATCGGAAACTCGGGAACGCACCGACGTCTCCACTAACTGGCCGCGTCGCACCCTAGAGAGAAGCGCAGAGCAGCGCCCACCTCATTCATTTCGTGTGGAACTAAGCTAGGCCAGATCCCGTTGCGGCACAGGTTGTGACATCTAACCTTGCCCACAGCCCATCCCATGCGCAATGATGGTCGAGGCCGTGACGGTTGGAACAAGCCAACTCATCGCTCCCCGAAGTCCTTTGTTATCTATATCCCTAGGACCTAAGTTCTTTGACATCCGTATTTTGCCGGGGTAATTATCCCTTGACGGTAGGTACGCAAAATCGGCATACTGGACGGAGCCTAACGTCCAGATGGGACGGACGATTCAGGATCGAAAGGGGCTATGATCCGTCTGTGCGCGTACCCGATTTTGTCCTAAAATGCGTGGGCTTTGTCTGTGAAGTGGAGCATCGCGATTCAGGCGGCGTGCCGAGCGGCGATCCCCATGCTACGGGATTCTTCGTTTCCGTGCCATGTGAACACCCGGAGATGGCCGCGAAAGGCGCTTGTACCGTTTACTTTGTGACGGCCAAGCATGTCATCGACGATCTTTCCGGTCGGGATATTTTCTTCACGGTCAATGAGACGGGTGGCGGAAAGACAACGATTGAAGGCGTGATAGGTGGGCGCTGGTGGACCCATCCAACCGACAGCGCGGCAGATGTGGCAATCGCTCCGGTCTGGCCTCATCACACCGCCGATATCCACGCGGTTAGCATCGTTCAACTCGCTACACGAGAACTTCTAGCGGCAATCGACATAGGTATCGGCGATGAGGTGTTTTCCACTGGCCTATTCACACCGGCTGATGGAACGAAGAAAAACATCCCTATCGTCAGGCATGGCAATATTGCGATGATGCCAGATGAGCAGATACAGACAGAGTTAGGCTACGCCGATGTTTATCTGGTAGAAGCTCGTTCACTTCCCGGCATCAGCGGTTCGCCAGTATTTGTGAGGCCAACAGTTAATTTCAAAGTCCAAGAGGGCGGCAAGAAAGCGGAAGTATTCTGCGCTGGACCTGGAGTGATCCTGCTGGGCCTAATGCAGGCACACTGGGACGTAAAAGAATCGGAGATGAATAAAGTTTTCTTCACGCACGACCGCAAACGCGGCGTGAATATGGGCGTGGCAATGGTGGTTCCCGCAATAAAAATTTTAGAAACGATCTATCAAGAGGCACTTGTGACGATGCGAAGAGAAGAGGAAAAACGTGCGACTCGCAATATGGTTCCGGGGATGGATTCGGCAGAACCAAAGCTCCGCAGAAGATCACAAAAAACCCAGACCGGATTTGAGCTTCCTGTGCCGAGCACCGAGCAGGTCTTGGGGGATATGAAGAAAGCTAGCCGCAAGATCACGCCAGACAAGAAGTAACACTCGACTGTCAGCGCTTCACTTTTTTGTAAGGGGGATAGGCGTGCAGAATCAGGATGTCATCTTTCGTCAGTTTTTCCAGCCGGACCTGAAACTCGATTGGATGCTGCACTCCTACATACAATTGGGTGCCGTCACGAAAGTGAATAACCACAGCGGGTATTTCGTCATTGGCGATTTCGACTTCTTTGACAACTTTACCGGAGACCGAGCGATAGGTCCGCCAGCCACGAACAGGTTTATGTCTTGCCACGGGGAACTCCCTTGCTCTATGGAGCAATACGCGAAGGAGCATACCTGTAATCATCCCGGCATGGCAAGAGGAAAATCTAAGACAACTCCGTTGAATGTGAAGTTCGGCAAAAGGCTTGCAGCATTACGCGAGGAACGCGGTTGGACCTACACCTACATGTCGGAGCATTCTGGGGTGGCTACGACATTTCTTCACAACTTGGAACATGGGACAAAGGAGCCGTGCTTGAATACGCTCGATGTTCTTGCTAAGAGTTTCGACATGAGCATGAGCGAGTTGCTGAAGGGTATTTGACAGTCCCATCACTATCTTTGGACCTCATAGGATGAGAAAGGTTTAATCCATACTGCAAAGCACCAGCCGTTCGCCGTTGGCGTATTTCAAGAACAGGATGGTAGTCCACTTCTGGACCTCGTTCGCTATGGCTTGTGAGAGGCTGTCTGCTAATTCCTGCTGTTCGCCGTACCCGATTACACCAGGGAGGTTGAAAAAAATGAAATCCGTAGCGGAGGCTAGACAGAACGTAGCGCCAATGTCGTCTGACTTTGTAATTGTGCCTCCGACCCTTGCTGAGAATCCGAGCGTGGCCGAAGAAGCAAACCCGACTACGCGGGAGGAATCAGCCTTCCATTTATTCAGCACGAGTCGGGCTTCTTCTGCACTTGAAATCATTGTGGCCCTTATGGAGATTGAGCGCCGATTTGCGCCAAAGCGTTCTTTCAAAGCGTGATAGTCAGAACGGCTCCGGAATTGCGATAGGTTCCCGGCGCACAACCACATCGCGCTTTTCGATCTGATGCAAGAAGCTAGTAAACATGGGCTGTTCGTCGAATCGACGATTGTATCGAAAGCTGTACTCGTTCAGATAAGTTTGCAGGTAGTGACGGCCAACGGAATGATAGACACCCTTGATACCGTTCTTGACGAGGGACCAAAAGCCCTCGATTGTCTGGGTATGAACGTCACCCGCAACATAGACTTTCTCGCTGTGACGAATCCGGCGATGATAGTAGTTGTGCGCCGTTCCCCCAAGGCCGTCATAGATCACGTAGTCATCGGTGAAAACCAGATTCGATGGGAGAACATGTTCTTTAATCAACCCTTGCACGGTGTCTTTCTTCGTATCGGCAGTCACGAATGCGCGGACGCTACCCTTGCGTTGAACGATTCCGACCACGGGCGTTTTAGCTTTTTTGTCCGCTGTGCAAGCGCGGCCCTGCATTCTTTGCTTGCCACCAAAGTACATTTCGTCAACTTCGACAGGCTTTTTACTTCCGCCCAGCTTCGGCGCGTTTTCCGTTTCCTCCAGCATGGAGCGAATCTGCTTAAACATGCGCCACGCGGTTTTGTAGGTAACGCCTGTCTCTCGCTGAATCTGCTTTGCGGAAATGCCGCATCGGGTAGCGGACATGAGGTACATCGCGTAGAACCAAGTAGTGAGCGGAGTGGGCGATTTGTGGAAGATCGTGCCAGCAGTCGGATGGACGTGATGGCCGCAATGGTCGCAAGAATACGACGGTCGGCTCTTGACGCGGTGGTGTTTGGTCACAGCCTCGCACTTTTCGCAATAGATACCATCTGGATAGAAGCGATTGCAGAGCCATTCAAGGCAGGTCGCGTCGTCCGGGAACTGGCGTTGGAAGTCTTTCAGGGTGTACGGCAGCATTTTAGGCTTGCGGTTGTTGTGGGCCATTTGATTACCTACTGTCAGGTAAAATCCTATCAAATGGCAGTACCTACTGTCAAGGGATAATTACCTTTGCCGGGAATTTCTCGCTAACGTGATGATTCCAAAGATTTCGCAAAAAGGGGGAGAGGGGGGTACCCGCCCCATCTTGGGTGCATTTTCAGCTCAAGAGCAGCCGGTCCAACGCCCGCCGCCATGAAGCCCAAACTTTATTTTCAGGCAGAAATCCACTACGGACGCGTCATCTTCTCCGGCCGCACCAACTGATCGAACTCCTCGCCCGTGAGATGCCCCAGCTTCACCGCCGCCTCGCGCAGGCTGCTGTGCTCCACATGCGCGGTATGGGCGATCTGTGCTGCTTTGTCGTAGCCCACCTTTGGAGCCAGCGCCGTCACCAGCATCAGCGAGTTCTTCACGTAGAAATCAACCTTGGCGCGATCCACTTCGATGCCCTTGATCATGTATTCGACGTAACCGTGGCAAGCGTCGGCAATCAGCGTGACCGAGTGCAGAAAGTTGTAAATGATGACCGGTTTGTAAACATTGAGTTCGAAATTACCCTGCGAGCCGGCAAATCCAACGGCAGCGGTCGCGCCGTGAACCTGCACGCAAACCATGGTCATCGCCTCACACTGCGTGGGATTCACTTTCCCCGGCATGATCGAAGACCCCGGTTCGTTCTCCGGAATGGATATCTCTCCCAGCCCGCAGCGTGGCCCCGAAGCCAGCCAGCGGATGTCGTTCGAAATCTTCATTAGCGAGGCTGCCAGCGTTTCCATCGCACCTTGCGCAAAAACAATCTCATCGTGCGCCGAGAGCGCAGCGAACTTGTTGCCATGCGAGCGGAAGGGAAGTCCCGTGAGTTCGGCAATCTTTTTCGCGGCACGTTTCGCAAATTCGGGATGCGTGTTCAGGCCCGTCCCTACAGCGGTTCCGCCAATGGCAAGATCGTACAGACCTTCCAACACCTGCTCGAGGCGTTTAATATCCCGCTCCAGCAAACTCGCCCAGCCCCCGAATTCCTGACCAAATGTCAGAGGCACGGCATCCTGCAAGTGGGTTCGCCCAATCTTTACGACATCGTTGAATTCCTTCGCCTTGGCCGCAATCGCGTCGTGCACGCTGCGAATCGCAGGTATCAACGTGTTCTTCACTCGATCGGCCGCGGCAATGTGCATCGCTGCCGGAAACGTGTCGTTCGACGACTGCGACATGTTCACATCGTCATTGGGATGGATCGGCTTCTTCGATCCCATCACACCGCCAGCAATTTCAATCGCGCGGTTCGAGATGACCTCGTTTACGTTCATGTTGGTCTGCGTGCCGCTGCCGGTCTGCCAAATGCGCAGCGGAAACTGATCGCTCAATTTGCCCGCGATGACCTCGTCGGCCGCCTGCGCGATTAGCTTTGCCTTGTCTGCCGGAAGCTTGCCGAGATCCTGATTCACCAGCGCGCATGCTTTCTTGAGGATGCCGAATGCGCGAATCAGCTCCGGCGGCATGGTGTCGCGCCCAATGTTGAAGTGCAGCAGTGAGCGCTGCGTCTGCGCCCCCCAGTAAACATTTGTGGGAACTTCAATCTTCCCCATGCTGTCGGATTCGATGCGGGTCTTCGCCTCAGCAGGCGTTGCGGATTCGGTAAGAGCAGACATGGTGGAATCTCCTGCGCGTCGGACCGAAGCGGCCAAGTCTTCGGCGGGATTGGGAACTAAAGATTATACGGCCAGGTGTTCTGAGCACGTCCGGTCTTGGCCAAAGTTCATGGTTTGTCTGCGTCGGATTTCGATAGTGGCAGGTCCTCAACTCCGAACATCGACGACGTCGGGAACAGCCGTTTGAAGCTTGAGACCGCAGCAACATACACGTCACGGTTGAAGCCAATCGCGTGCTCGACTGTACGGTACATCTCGCTCGTCATTTCTTCGAGCTGACGACTTAGCATCCTCCCCGCAATTTCTCTGATGTCGTCGAGCGTCCCTTCGGACGTTCCAGCGGCCTCAAGCCTAGACTGAAATGCAAGATGAAGTTGGTTTCGTTGTTCAACTAACGCCACAAGTGCGGTATTGCGCCTCGGCAACGCCGAGTCTATTCAGCAACTCCGCCTCCTTGCTGCTAAGGAGAAACGAGAGAGCGAGTAGATCAACGCTCTCATGTGGCGGTGCAACCAAAATCGGATGAATAGAGTAAGCGCGAATGGGGTCCTCGCTTCGTAGCATGAGATGCTGGGCGTGGAGGGTTCGGAGAAACGTCCGGTGCAGGATGAGGACGAAGAGCGCAGCCTTGAATTGCTCAATCTGAGCACCTTGCCGCTCATGTCGCCGCCGCAGGGCCTCCAAGGCGAACGCCGCAGCGGCTCCAATCAACGTTGCGAACGCTTGGATCGCGAATTCTGCCAAGAACACCTCCGTGGTGCAGGCGCGGTTGATCTTCCATCGTCATATCCAACCGACCGACGGCTATGGTCCCGTTACTGAGCGTGCAGTTCTTGAAGCCCATGCTGCCGCCGGACCTTGATTTTGCTCTCGTCTTTTCGGGCCTGTGCGAGATCGTAGGCAAGCTGCATCCGTAGCCATGTTTCGGGCGTACTGCCAAAAGCCTTCGACAGCCGGATCGCCATCTCGGGGCTGATCCCCGACTTGCCGTTGACTATATTGTTCAGCGTTTGCCGGGTGACGCCAAGGGCTTCCGCTCCTTCCGTGACCGACAGGCCCAAAGGCTCAAGACACGCGTTTCGGATGCTGCGTCCGGGGTGCGGCGGATTTTTCATCGGCATGGTGTACTGCTCCTTTTGTGGCTTGCCTAGTGATAGTCAATCATTTCAACGTCGAACGCATCCGCGCCCTCGAAGCGGAAGATAATGCGCCAATTCGCCCTCACTGTGACCGCCCAAAAGCCTCTCAACCCGCCCTTCAACGGGTGCAGGCGATAGCCGGGAAGGTTCATAGCCTGCGGGGTCTCAGTTTCGTCGAGCCGGGCCAGAATGTCTTCCACCGTGTCGACTAAATCAGGGCGAATCCCGCTGCGGTCCCCACGTTCGTAAAGTCGTCTCAGGCCACGGTGCTTGAAACTCCTGATCATCAGCGTACACCGTAAAGTGAACATTGTCACTTGTCAAGATTGCGGCGTGCACACCCCGTCGTGAGCTTTGTCGGTCCTTCGACCCTACTCTGAACTTTCGCATCTCTGCAATGCCCGCATGCTAGAATCATCGCTTTCTGACCTCTAGATGCCTCTCTCGCTCACCGCCGAAGATGTTGAAACTCTACCCAAGGCCAAAACCCGGCCGCATCCGGAAGTGCACACGGATGTTCTGGTCATAGGGGCGGGGCCTACGGGCTTGGCGTGTGCGATCGAGGCGCAACGCATTGGCCTCAAGGTAATCGTCGTCGATAAGGGCTGCCTGGTGAATTCGCTCTTTCACTATCCAGCGGGAATGGTTTTTTTCACCACTCCCGAATTGCTTGAGATCGGCGAAATTCCTTTCACCACGGCGCATCAGAAGCCCACTCGTGAAGAGGCTCTGGAGTATTACCGCAAAGTTGCCGAGCATTTCCGCCTCGATGTCCGCCAGTACGAATGGGTCAAAACCGTGATGGGCGAAGACGGAAACTTCACCATCACGGCCACCGATCGCGCCGGGCGGCCGCACGATTACCACCCTCGCAAAGTAATCGTCTCCACCGGATACTACGATCTGGCCAATCAACTCTGCCTGCCCGGCGAGGACTTGCCCAAGGTTTCGCACTACTATGAGGAGCCACACCCTTATTACGACAGCGATGTGCTGGTGATCGGCGGCAAGAATTCCGCCGCCATCGCGGCGCTCGATTTGTGGCGGCATGGAGCCCGCGTAACCCTTGTTCATCGTGAGTCGCGGCTCCATCACCACGTGAAGTACTGGATTAAGCCGGACCTGGAGAATCGTATCAAGAATGGAGACATCGAAGCGTATTTCGACAGCCACGTGCAGGAAATCGGATTGGACCATGTTGTATTAGTCACGTCGCGCGGGCCGATTCGCCTAAAGAACGATTTTGTCCTCGCGCTGATCGGCTACCACCCCGACTATGATTTCCTGCGCAGCATGGGCATCGAACTTTCTGACGAGCAGTGTCGTCCGCTCTGCGATCCGGTATCGCTCGAAAGCAATGTTCCCGGAATTTATGTGGCCGGTGTGATCGTAGCCGGCTCCAGCACCAACGAAATCTTCATCGAAAACGGCCGCTTCCACGGCAAGCAGATCGCCGAAGATCTGAAGCGCAAGATGCCGCCTGCCTCTTAGTTTGATCTGTTCTTTATCTCTGCTCAACGAGTCGACCAATTCACAAACTTAGCTCACACCAGTTACCCTAGCCATTCGCATGGAACCCCAACCAGAACTCGCGGCTCCGTCCATTTCGCTGGGTTCTTACCTGCGGCTGGTGCGCGGCAACGGCAACTTCCGCCGGCTGTGGCTAGCGCAGATTGTCAGCGAGATTGGAGACTGGTTCTACACGCTCTCTATCTACACGTTGCTGTTGCAGTTGACCGGACACGCGAGTTCCGTCGCGCTGGCATTAGTCCTACAAGTTCTCCCGCAGACCTTCGTGGGTCCCGCGGCGGGCGTGATCAACGACCGCCTGCGCCGCAAGCACGTAATGATCGCCGCCGATCTGGTTCGCGTCGTCGTGGTGCTGGCCATGTTGTTGGTGCGTTCGAGTTCCATGGTCTGGCTGGTTTATCCGCTGCTGCTGGCGGAGACGATAATGGCGGCTTTTTTTGAGCCCGCTCGCAGCGCAGTAATCCCCAACATCGCTGCCCGTGGAGAAGTGCTCATCGCCAATACCCTGTCTTCGGCGACGTGGTCGGTGAACCTGTTGATCGGTGCTTCGGTCGGCGGCGGCGTTGCGGCATTCTTCGGACGCGACGCCGTGTTCGTGCTCAACGCTTTGTCATTCCTCGCCTCGGCGTTGCTGATCAGCCGAATGCGATTTGCCGAACCGCACGCCGAGTCAGCGGCTCCGTTGCGCCCGCACGACCTGGTTGATTTCTCTCCCGTACTCGAAGGAATTCGCTACGTACGCAGCCACCGAACCTTGCTGCCTACGGTCTTCGCGAAAGCCGGCGAACTCATGATCGGGCCGAGTTGGGTGATTTTCACGGTTTTGGGCGCGCATGAATTCGCCGTGCACTGGCGCAATGTCGATGCCGCGCGCGGTGCGATGCTTGGCATGAGCATTCTGCTCGGCGGACGCGGCCTGGGAGCGCTCTTTGGCCCGCTTTTTTCGGCGTGCTGGGCGGGACGCAGCGACCGTCGTCTCCAACTCGGGATCCTCTTCGGCTATCTCACGATTGCCCTTGGATACGGCATTCTCGGCAGCACCCGCACGGTTTGGATGGCCAGCGCCTGCGCCATGCTCGCCCACGCCGGAGGCTCGACAGTCTGGGTCTTCTCCACCACGCTGTTGCAGCTTCATACCGACGACCGCTTCCGCGGCCGTGTCTTCTCCGCTGACCTGGGCTTCTCCATGCTGACCATCGCCGCCGGCGCCTACCTGTGTGGACGCCTCCTCGACGCCGGCATCGCCGCGCGCACCGTCGCAACTTATACGGGAGTGGTGATGCTGCTTCCTGCAGGATTATGGGCACTGGCGATGCGGATGGGAAGTGAGCGGCCTGGCTAAGATTCCCTTCCGCGAAGGCTTTGAAAGGGGCGCGACTTTCAGTCGCGCCGCCGTGGTTTTTCCCGGCGGAACCACAGACCGGTGCGCTACCGTGGAAGAGCGGCGCTTCAGCTGTCCAGTTCCATGACATCCTTTACAAAACGTTCCGGGACATCCTTTACACTCCGGGCCGCAAGTGCCGCGGGCGGAGTGGAAAAATGCAGCCTCGGC